>Ga0315914_1005257_pt1 | contig 18928 bp, 6 predicted proteins | sample MpolenodulesMG_FD_203920 | JGI IMG/M metagenome (GOLD analysis project Ga0315914, IMG submission 203920) | Medicago polymorpha root nodule microbial communities from Los Angeles, California, United States - elongated nodules | ecosystem: Host-associated > Plants > Roots > Nodule | place: USA... | reverse complement strand
TATATATATATATCAAGTAAATGATTTTTTAAATAATTACATAAAATTTAATTATTTCATGCACAAATTATAAAGTACATCAATCAGGACTATGAACATAGATACGGAAAATGATCAACTGTAAATTAGATGAGGAAAATTACATCCATTCTTATGCATTATTTGCTTTCTTATTTTTGCATACATGTTTAAAAATAAAGACATTTTTGCAAATTGAACCAAAAAAATTGCAAACGTACCGATACAAAAGATGATTACCAATCTAATATTAATTAATAGATAATGTTGTTCCTACTTTTGAGATTGTTAAAAAATTACCCAACAACAGTTAACTAAATTTCTTGTTCTACAACAGCTAATTGCCAAAGTGACATTTTTTTAAGTGTAGATCCGACGGTTAACTACCAATAGGGGTCAATGTATAATTTTATGGTGGTTCATAGTAAAGGCTGAAGTGGGAACAACAATATATTATTAAAAGTTTGTCCCTCAAGTCACCACTAACACACACACACACCCACACCCCCTACCACACTTCAAACCCTTGTCCATAGCCTCTTATGAACGTTCATCATCCTCAAAAATCCAACCGACTTCAATAAGCATCAACACCACATCATTGTGCTCTTTGAATGTTGCTCCAAAGCCTCTAAGACCAATTCTCCCTACTCCTCGGTCCCCGTACTCTACCTAATACAATCTAATTAAACATATTTGAAAAGGACATGATTGCCCTCAACTATTTTTTTCCCTTAATATGAGAGTTTTATTTTCTAACATGATTGGCTCTAACTATGTTTTTTTCCCTTAACCTGCGAGTTTTATTTTCTTCTTTTTAAGCATGATGTGGTATAAAGGTGTATTTAGCTTAGAATTTATTAGCAAAATTTGGCCTACATTAAAAAATGTAGAATCAACATTGTTCAAAATCTTCTAAAAAACCTGATCAACATGAAGGTGAATCTGAAATATAATAATAGTATTAAAATATTAAAATCCGTTTTGAGTTTATTAAGAATGATTTTTTTTTAATAAAAACCATTTTTCAACAATAATTTCCATGAAAAATTATTTCAAACTAGTTATGAAAAATTGTTTTTAATTATTTTCACATTTCATTTTTTAAAAAAGCTGTAATGATATGTTGAAAATTATTTCGCTGTAAGGTGTCAAACTTTATAACGAAATCCCCTAAAAAACTCTAATGAAATAATTATCAAACTCGAAAAAGTTAGTCAAACTCATCGGAAAACATACTCTATGATATAAGACCTCAGCAAGGTCATACAACTGGTAAAACTTGTATCTTTTTTCAAATCAAAATTCTAAGCTTAAAATAATAAAACAGTCTAAAAACTACTCTTGTTGCTCACAAATCGATATTGGATACCCATAGTTGGGACCACAATTGTGGTTACCATGGCAGTATTGCCATTATCAACAAATTACCAACAACAATTATTGTTTAGTAATAATGTTGCTAGTAAATTGGTATTGGATACCCATAGTTGGGACCACGATTGTGTAACGATGGTGGTATTGCCATTATCAACAAATTCCCAACAACAATTACTGATTTAGTAACAAAAGACACGCAAGATTTCATACTGATGCTTTGACATCTAGAACATTGGAAAACAGCTGACAAACATCGTTAGTGTTATGACCAAATTCAAAAATATCAAAACAAAGCTGTCCATTAATAACATTTAGATAACGACTGATATTGGACAGTACCAACTATAAGATTGCTCTCATTGTTACTTTTCCAATTGTCAATTGCTAAGGATGTGATCATGTATCCTTTTATCAATTTCATAATGTATTTTTTTTGTTTCGTCTAAACTATCACGTTTTTTACCTGAAAATTGTACTGTAATGTGATTGAGATATACCATAGAGAATTTACTAAAAAAATTGTTTAAAAAATATAAAGAAATTGTTTAATACCAAAAACTGAATTCTAACCCACTTGAGTTGGTTTGATGATGTTGACTTGAGACCTTAAATTATGATTATTTTAATGTCTCAGGTTCGATTCTCCTTAATACCAATTCTAATGAGCTGGTTTGGCTACGTCTTAATTCTACATTGTGCGCATAACTATTTATATACACCACCAAACCAAGCACACAACCATCTGGTCAAAGATTTCAAAGATTTACGACCTTAACAAGGTCATACAACTCGGCAAAACTTTGTGCAAAAACTACTACTTGTTTAAAAATGTAATAAAACCTAATGGACTACCAACCGTATCAAAAACTAATCACAATCCCAACCCGAAGATGTTCAACACATCTGCAATAAGATGACCTCAAATGAAGAAAACTTACGAGGAACAAAAAATTAAATAAAAAAAACACTACCTATTTCATGAAAATGGAGAGCATGAATCAAAAGCCATCAAATAAATAAAAAAACATCAGCTTAGCCACATCAGTTATGGCTTGGGATAAGCTCAAGATTCTTAGTATGCACATAAATAACATTGCAAGGGATTTGTAAAATAATAATTGGCATATTTGTCTATCATACAAACATGTTTCAGTAACTTACAATGTACAACTAAAGCTATGTGATTTTTATAAATGAAGAACTTGTACAACATCGAGCTATTCTATCAATTCAGAAATTCTCAATAAGCGATACATTTAATGAAGGACATGAGATTTTTCTTCCTCCATAAATAACATGAGAATATTTAAAAAAATCAGTATGTTGAAAATACATGTTTAGGTTGAAAATGTTAAAGCATTGTGGAATCATCAGCCAAGCTACAATGGACTCATTAAATGGCAACCTCCTGCAAGCAACATATACAAAATAGTAAGTCATAAGTGGCATAAAATTGAATGCATACACACAAAACAGATGAGGTGAAGTGAAGGGTCACACCCACACAACCTAGTTTCCAACACTATCCAAAAGAATTCACATTCATGAACATTTTTTAATGGTCAATTCTATTGTGCAAAGGTGAGAAAAGTCTTGCATCATGCACAAGTTAGTTTCCACAATTGGATCAGTAAATTCCACCCTTGAATTAAATGAGATATGATATGATTATTGATCCAATAGTGAAAAAGATATCTGTGCATGGTGCAAAACCATTTTACTTTTTGGTAGTGATTATTTATTTTTTTGGTAGTGAAAACCATTTTACTTGTGCATGTTAGATAAAGCCTTTTTCAATAGGCAACAATCTTTTAATCCTTGAAACATGAAATTCTAGTAAAATAAAAACATTAAATGGTAAGTATTTGTCTTAAAAGTTTTACACCGTCTAAAGAAAATCATTAATTACTTTATTTACAAGGTAACATAATTTTTTGAACCAAGTGTCTTTATTGCGGTAAGAGTTACTCTTACCGGTAGGTGGAAAGAATATAGCTGAAATATAATAAAGGGTTAATAGGTCTTTACCCCCCTGTAATATAGGTCATTTCCGGTTTCCCCCCTGTAAAAAAAAATTGTTTTGATTTACCCCCTAATAGACCAAACAAAAACGAAAATTTCTTGAAAAAAAATAAAATTGGTTTTTGTTTGGCCTATTAGAGGGGTAAATCAAAACAATTTTTTTTTTACAGGGGGGTAAATCAAAAAAAAAAATACAGGGGAGAAAACCGGAAATGACCTATATTTCAGGGGGTAAAGACCTATTAACCCTATAATAAATGAAGACATTGTAGGAAAAATGCAGTTAATACTCTACTTAATATGAGATGAAGTGAGTAGATGTCATTAAAATATGCAACATTTTAAAAAGTTTTCCTTTTCCATGGAGCTTTAATGTATTATCCCAAACTTAAAAACCAATTTGAGTATCTAAAACAAAAAACAAAAAACAAAGGTAAGATTAATGCAACTGTATTCAGAGTGGTTAGTTCTGATAGTCACATCGGACGCGAGTCATCTGCAAGTGCAAAGTGCATAATCTTGCTCCTAAGACTTTGTTATGGTTTTCATGGTATCAAAAGACACAATCATGTAATTAAAACAATGCAACACTCACTAAAGCAAAGGCGTGAAGACAAAAGATATATATTTTTTTTTTAAAAGAATGGTTGCAAATTGTTTAACATATGAACCACGGCGTTAAATGTGTAAAAATGCTATTATCAGTTGATACAAACTGTAGGAATTCATCATGATAAATTAGTCAGAATAAAGCAATATAAATAAATTAAATGCTCAGAAATAATAATGCAACTGTTAGGAGGATGCGATTCATTACCTTGTTGGATTTCTTTTCCCAGGGGAAATCAAATTAGAGCCTTCAAAATTGACATACATAGAAACAGCTGCAGATGAAGGAAAGGTTACGGAAATTTACTTGAACTCAGGTTTCTCCAAGTAACTCTTGTGCTACAATGAACTCAGTAGAGCAAGGAACTCTTGCGGTTCTTCATTCTCTTTAACAATCTGTTTTGGAAGAGAATAAACATCAGTATGAGAATTGAAAACATCACAACAATCCACAGTGCATGAAGCTTAATTCAATCTTCCGTGAAAATAGAAAAAATGAAATGAAGATTATAACATAAATCAACAAAGGCTAACACAAGAAAAGGTTGCAGAAGGGTTACTACACCTTCACAACAATAAATAAGACTGATTGTGAATTACAATTAGCACCTTTAAAACCATTTACGCCGATCATCCATTTCACCCTTTTTTGAGTTTTTTCTTTAAAAAGTAAAAAAATGAATGTGGTTTGTGGATAAATACATTCCAAAAGAAGGCCAACCAAAAATCTTAACAGGTGAATGAAAATAGAGAAAAACTCAACCCAAACTTACAATAGGTTTAGTCTATGAAGCACTGACCCAGACACAAACACCATCATGACACTGACACAACACAGATAAGTTGTGAAATAAAATATAAAATAATGGAATACAAGTGCCGGTGTCGACACATGTCTGACACCGACACACCTTCAATATGAAGTATTAATGCTAAATAGGGTTCAGTTTGAGAATTCACCGCCTCTTATATTAAATTATCAATCCCACTCTGAAATGGAAAGAGATACTTCCTGTTTTGGGAGCCAAAGAAAATACTGCAACGTTTTTGGTAAAAAAATGCATGAAGTCAATTCCATTTCGTGCATTTATACAACATCAGAACAGTCCATTTATAATATATATGAAAGGCATGTCATGATTGATGCAAATTGATTATAGTGTGGAGTAATAAAGTGTGAGGTGATAAAAGAGAGATCAGATCACATACCTTAGTGACTGTATTGTGCGGCAAATTAAACTGAGCAAGAAGATCACAACCAATTTTGTTCCAGTCAACTGCCCCAATCAAATCAGACCGTCTATCACTGTCTAACCGAACCTGCGAAGCATCCAGTTTGAGAGAACTCCCTATCCAAATATACAAAATGTTTCTTGCATGCATATGTATGCTTGGAGAGAATACAACAAAAGCAGCCTCTGAACCCAAATGATTTGCACCAAATGCCTCAATTTTTTCTAAACTTGGCCAGCGATATACTAAACTTTGTATCTTACTACATTGCGACGAGCCACTCTCGTAATCTCCCTTTGATGATGCAGACTTCAAATCTTCTCCAGATAAACTATATACTGAGGATTCAACAAAATTCCTGAGAACTGATGGTTCATTGCAGCCCACACTATCAGCAATGTCAGGACACGATACTGGTTCACACTGTTGAATTGAATTTGTACCTCCATTTTTGACATTAGCGGTGGACTCGAACAAATAATCTATACTGTCTGAATCTTGCACACAGCTAAAGTTGCTGTTAGCAAGAACACCATGTTCCCGACTGGAAGGAATAGTTGATGGTTTATCTATTACTTTTGTGTTATCATTCATGAGAGGCAACTTCAAAGACTTCGATAAACTACCTCTGCGTTCAGCAATGGAAGTTGATGGTTTTTTCAATGGTAAAGAGGCAGATCGAGAACATAGATGTGGCGATAACTTGACACCATGGATATCTGTACAGTTAGACACTGGTTGAGAACTATAATTTGACAAGAGGGACAAATTAGAGAAGCTAGACAAAGATGAAGATACTGGGACAGGAGTAAAAACGAGAGAGGAAGAATCTGGGGATAATTCTAACAACAACTTTGAGTGATTGCTAGAATCAGAAGAAACGGAATCTGGAGAAACAAAAGGAGGTGAAGAGGAAGATGATAAAGATGAGTCAGTTGACAACATTGAGGGTGATGGAAATGAATTTGCAGATGTATGAATGCACAACATGGAATCTGAATAAACCCTCGGTAATGATAACTTAGGGGCTGAGAGAAACTCCTTCACATCAGGACAGGAATTTTTCCGCCTTAAAATACTCCAACTACTCTCTCTTGCAGGAAGATGGGTTTCATGATCATTCTCCGATGATGCAAACGGAGGCACAAAACCTCCCACAATGGCTTTTCTGAAAACTTCAAAATCAACATCGAACGCATCCACTTTCCTCTCACCAGGAAAAATTCTAACACTTGATTTGCAACTTTCTACTCTACTCCCAGACATGTCCATCAAAGGCAAAAACTTTGAAAAAGCATCCCAAAACGAACGTGGTTCCTCACCTTCCTTAATCATGATAATCGATCCTTGCACTCTCTCATACCGGACAATCTGATCCGCAGCCCCTCTAGCATCCCTTTCCATGATAGCCACACAATACTTACCAATCCAAACATATATCGCCGAAGGAATGTGCACAATAAACGCACCCCTAGAATCCAAAGCAGATATAGACGGATCCGTCAACATCTTCGGAACAAGATGCAAAGGATCATACGGCGAGTGAGGAGCAATCCTATACATTCTCAACAACGAGCTCGGACTAAGCGGAAATGCATGAACCCTTTTCTGACACTGCAACAACTGACAAGCGAAACCCATATTCGGATCAGCAATACCCCTCGCCGCCTTCACAAACTGAAAAGCATCATCAAAACTCTGCCCTTCCCTCCACATAAGATAAGCAATAACAAGAGACGTCGACCTCGACACCCCTTGACAACAATGAACAAACACCCTCCCACTCTTTTCCCTAACATCCTCAAAGTAATCAAACACATCATACAATATACTAGTAATATCCTCACTAGGACTATCTTGTAACCACAAAGTCCTATACACAAAATCACTTTTAAAATACTCAGGACACACAAAACCAACACAATTCAAAACATGCGTAATCCCATTCCTTTTCAAAATCTCTCTATCTCTAGCAACAGCATCACCACCAAGATAAACATGTTCAGCAACTTTAGAACATTCTTTATCAAAAAAAGCAATTTTATCTCTCTTCACAAGTCCACCATTATTTCTACTATCAGGATTATTATTCTGCTGAATTGTAGACAAATCAAGTTTCAACCTTTCACCATTATTATTACTACTATTACTACTACCACTGCTATTACCATTACCATTACCTCTCCCACCAGGTGTAATAGGTGGTTGTGGCCACTCCCCGATATCGTCGGAACTCGCTTTCGGCCACTCATCCAAACTCCGGCGAGCAATCGAAAGCGGCTGAAGGGGCGGCAGACATGATGATCTTGCCTTACAATTCTGCTGTGACCTTGGTGTCAAAGGCGGTGGAGGAAATCTCCGGTTAGTATTATCTCCAACACCACCGGCGGAATTCGGATCGGTGAAATTCGATTCCGGTTCACCGGTGGGATTTGCAGCGGCGGCGGAACGGGCGGAAGACCATGAAGCTGAACGCCAAAACATTTTCCGGGAATTTGAAAGGTGACATGGAGCTCGAGCATCGTCGTTACCCACCATGCCAAATCGATTCGAAATCGAAACAATTTAATGGGTTTTGAAGAAAGATTCAAACTTGGTGGAAGAAATTGGAGAATTTTCGAACCCTAATTCTTGCTCGGAACCCTAGAAACTAGGTTTTTGTAATAGAACAAAACGGTGTCGCATTGATGAGAATTTTGTGAAATTGAACCGAAGCGATTTATTAATGAAGCATTCAAAGAGAAAGAAATTGGGAATATTGAAGTGAAAAAATGGATAGAAAATAGGAAGAAAAGAAAGAAAAATGGGATTTTTTTTAAATTTTTATTATATGGTTTTATAATTTATGAACATGATGAATGAAATTTGGGATTTGATTTTGAGAGATGGGTTTTAACTTTTAATTTTGAGAGAGGAATTGGGATTTTGGAATTGGGAAAGAATGAAAAAGGGTGTTTTAGTTGTTATGAGCTACGAAGGGGAAGTGGGTTATAGGAGGGAAGAGAAAGGTTGAGTTATACTAAATAGTATTTGTAATGAGTGTGAGAGTCTTAATATTTTAATGTCATTCTTTTGGTCAAAAAATAAAGGGTTAATAGTGTTTTACCCCCTGTAATATAGGTCATTCTCGATTTTCCCCCTGTAAATTTTTTTTTTTCAATTTTATCCTTGTAATTTGAAGATTTTTTGGTTTTGGACCTTCACGGAAAATTTCACCCCCTGTAATTTGAGCAAATTTAGGTTTACCCCCTTTGTAATTTGAGCAAATTTCGGTTTACCCCTGTTAATTTGAACAAATTTTGGTTTACCCCCTGCCATATCTTCGATTTTGTACAGTCAAAATTCATGAAGGTTCAAAACCAAAAATCTTCAAATTACAAGGACGAAATCCAAAAAAAATATTTCATGGGAGGTAAAACCGGAAATGACCTATATTACAGGAGGGCAAAAGACTATTAACCCAAAAATAAATTAATTTTATACCTTTTGTGTTGGGTGTTTTTTTAATACTTCTAAATTTCTTTTTTAGTTGTGTATGAAGGAAAACAATTATGAGTCATGATGATGGTCTTACAATGCAAATTTAAAAGTTAACATAATCTATATTTAGAATAAAGAATAATTATATAAGAAGTTTTAGTCAAATATGAAACTTGCTTAAATGGATATATTTGGTTGTTTACTGAAAAGTAATCTATACATAACTTTTTTGATGTTTTTATGGCTTGTTTTTAGTATAAATAATTTCAAAGATTGGATTCTCTTGTAAAAAGAATCTTTATTTTAAGTGAAATCTAAATCATTGTAAAAAAAAATATAAATGATTAATTAAAATGGAATGGAAAGTGAGAGTTTTTTTAGTCCAAAGACTCAAAAAATTAAAATAAAAAATAAGCTATTTTTATTCACGTAAACATACGAAATGACAAATAATCATTAAAATTTACACACACAAGTGAATGGATCGAGTTTTTAATGTCAGTCATGGCATCTGACCTAGTAATTTTTTTTGCATTTTTTCGGTTGAACTATGATTTGTGGACGCACAATAAACTATTTTATAGCTAATAGTTTGTAGTTTATTATTTTGGTGTTGACCATCCGATTCCCAGGAAAAAGAGGCTCTCGTGATCATGAGTTCAATCAGAAAGTAAGTAATGTTTGACCAAGAATTGTTTCACCCAAAAATTGAATTCATGATCTATTGAACAATTCGTTATTTGGTATAGCTCATTAAACAATTAAGCTCAATTGGTTGGTTAATATTTTGTAGTTTATAAACTCACATGAATGAAAGACATGGTTGATAACCGTCATTTTCTCAAAAGTTGATAACTTATTTTTACCAACTTATAACATTTTTATAAATTTAGTAAAATCGCTTATAGCTTAAAGCGCACATCTTATCTTTTTTCTCTCAATTTGCATGTGTGTGTATAAAAGTTAATTCAAACACTACATATTCAATCAGCTAGATAATCAACTATCAAATATGAATGATTTTCCGTACTGATGAGATTGATTAAAAAAGACAAGAAAAAATGTTAACAAGTGTCATGATCAAATGTCTTTTGCATACTTGTTAAGGAAGCATAAAAAAAAATGAAGTTTTATGTTAAAAATTTCATTTTTTTTTAGACTTTTGAGTAATTGACCACACAACTTTCAATTCAAGACACAAGTGACTCAAGGAAACTTGTCAGCATAACCCAAAAGACAAATATAGAGCCATAACTAGCTAACAGAGTCAAAATAACCTAGTTGTTTTAAATCATATAACTAAGAAGTCCAACCCAACCTAACAAATGGACTCATTGGGTTGGCTCGTCATGTTGAGCCAAAATTGATGTCTTTATAATTTATGGAAAATGGGTTTTCAACTTTTAAATAGAGGAGATTATTAAGGTCGGAGGAAGCATAGTTTTCTTACGTCGATGCTTGGAATAAGGCATCCTTGTAGGAAATTAAAACCATAAAATGGGGATGACCGAAGGACTAACATTCGAGGATGGATGAATATTTTTTGCACATAAAGAAAATCAATAAAATCGATAATTATTAAACTTTTTACTGGAAGAAGTTGCATTTTAGCTTATTATAAGAAGAAAAGATTACAATATTACGGCGCACGCTACTGTTTTCTCATTTTGCTTGTAATGTTCCAGACTTTAACACTTAAACGAAGAACGTTTATTCTCAAAATATTGAAATTATATTGGAGTCTCACATTGTCAAGATTTCTCAGGACCAGCTAGACATGTAGGTGGATATTGAAGTTGTACTAGTGAGGAAGGAAAAAAAAGAAGTTTTATGTTAAAAATGACATTTTTTTAGGCTTTTGAGTAATTTACTACACAACTTTCAATTCAAGACTACTATATTTGATTTCATAAAAAGTGACTCAACGACACTTGTCAACATAACTCGAAGACAAATATAGAGCCATAATTAGCTAACCAAGTCAAAATAACCTAGTTGTTTTAAATCATATAACTAAGAAGTCCAACCCAACCTAACAAATGGGCTCATTGGGTTGGCTCGTCATGTTGAGTCAAAATTGATGTCTTTATAATTTGTGGAAAATGGGTTTTCAACTTTTAAATAGAGGAGATTATTAAGGTCGGAGGAAGCATAGTTTTCTTACGTCGATGCTTGGAATAATGCATCCTTGTAGGAAATTAAAACCATAAAATGGGGATGACCGAAGGACTAACATTTGAGGATGGATGAAGATTTTTTGCACATAAAGAAAATCAATAAAATCGATAAATATTGAACTTCTTACTGGAAGAAGTTGCATTTTAGCTTATTTTAAGAAGAAAAGATTACAATATTACGGTGTCACGCTACTGTTTTCTCATTTTGCTTGTAATGTTCCAGACTTTAGCACTTAAATGAAGAACGTTTATTCTCAAAATATTGAAGTTATATTGGAGTCTCACATTGTCAAGATTTCTCAGGACCATGCTAGGCATGAAGGTGGATATTGAAGTTGTAGTAGAGTCTTGCATTACTAAGATTTCTCTTAAATGTATTTATGTGGTTGAACAATTTCATTGTATTATTAATTAGCTTTTGATAGTAATAATAAAACTCATTTTACAAAAAATAAATAGTAATAAGTATATTGTAGTGTAGGGGGCATATCATGTGAGAACGAGTTTCTTGTACAAGAATGGTAGGAATGAATATCAACCATTAGATTAAAATGTATGGTTAAGATTAGAACACCAAATTAAAAAAGGTCACGTGTTCTTTCATCTATTTGTCTTCCTCTCCAATTCCAATTCTCTTCCATCACCAGTTCCGATGACTCTGACTTTCCACCACCAAGGAGGACCTCTTCGCCGCTTTCCCCTCCCCCACCGATTCCGCCGCTGTTTATTTCCCTCCTCCGCTTCTCTTTTTTTCCAGATTTATTAATTTGTTCTTTTCCAAAAAAAAAACTTAATAATTGAGATAACAAATTTGCATTGTAATTCGAGTTCTGGGTTGTGTTCAATAGAGGAATGAATTGATTTGTGTTGTAATCAGAGGAAGAAGATGTGTGATTTTGGGAAGAATTTGATGGGAGAGGAGAACACATGAATGAGAATGATAATTTAGAATTGGATACAGCAACTCACTTGATCCATCTTTTAATCTGAGCCATTCCTTTTTAATCTGATGGCTATAATTCATTCATACCATTCTCACATAAGAAACTAATTCTCACATGATATGCCCACATATATATATATATATATATATATTTATATCGGGTTGCCAACTTACTCCTTTATGCCAACTTACTCCCATCTAAACACATGAAGGAGTAAGTTAGCAAATCTACCCCCACTTACTTTTTTAATAAACACCACTTGAATGGACGGCCATTATTTTAATTTTCTTTTTTCTAATATTTTGTAGTTGAAAACATTGTTTTTTTTTTAGTGATACACCACATTTTAGTAACCAAAATTCAATTCAACCCTTCTTTTTTTTTTCAGTAACCAAAAAAAATAAATATTTAGCCCTTTTCCCATCAAGATTTATTAATGTTTTCAGCAATTAAATTGAAAATAAAAAAGCAAAACATGTTTAGTATTATCTCTCTGTTTTTTGTTTTTGTTACATATTATCTCTCTGTTCAAGAAACAACGAATAATTAAACTGGACGTTTTTATTTATAAAATAAAATAAAATCTTAGGATAGAGACAAATATTTATTGGGACATTATAAAACAAAAACAAAATTGTATGGAGGTTCCTAACTTACTCCCACCTATAGTAACACTAGTTCAATTTTGTAGCTAAGGTTTTTTAGTCAAAAGCAAGAGGGAGTATGCTTCATACTTTTCATATAAGTGCATCACAAAGCAACACGGGCATAATAAATGAGCATGCAAATTGAATTATCTACCGCATATACTTCGTCTTAACCGGTCGCACAAAATACTTGGGAATTAAATTATTCCTGAAGCTTGTATATAAAGTATGATGAACATGATAGATGAATGCGAAATAAATAATATTGTACAAAATGGGTGTATGCCACAAAGGGTTACACATTGTCTTCCTGTGCTTTATTCAACAACAACTTTAAATCCCTATTCTCCTCTTCAAGAGTCTCCAACGTGCTAGTTAGCTCTTCAACAATCTTCCTTGAACCTTCCAGATTCTTCTTTAAGACCTCAATTTTTTGGTCTATCAGCGAGCGCACCTTCACTGATCCCTTTTGGATCTTATATTTCTTCTTGCTGTGTTTCTTAAGTTTTTCTTGGAGGTACGACATCGTACCTACGAACAGGAAAATAACAGAAATTAGTAAGGAGATTATAAAAATAATACATAAGTATAGGAGCATATCAAAGATTACTTAACAAACCTCTTGGGTCAGAAACGAGATCATTTGTGTTAATATAACGAGGTTCAGTACAAGGTCTTCCCTCAGAAACGTACAACATGTTATCGTCCTTATCTACATGAGTGTTGGAGGGACATTTTTTCTCCAAGTCAAATGGCTTGCAACATTTTTTGGATGCCATGACAGTTTTGCAAAGTTTGGATGATTTTTGTGATGAGTTTTGATTTTGAGAGGGGAATTGGGATTTTAGAATTAGGAAGAAGAAAAAGGGTGTCGAGTTATTGAATGAGCAAGGAAGCGGAAGTGCTTTATATAGAAGGAAAAAGAAAGGTTGAGTTTTACTAAATAGTATTTCTATTAAGTGAGTCTTATTATTTTTTTCATGATGACTTTTGGGTCAAAAGTAAATAATTTTATGCCTTTTTTGTTTGGGGGTTTTCTTAAAAAAATAGTTTTAATGAAGGAAAACAGTTATTAGTCATGATGATGGTCTTACAATGCAAAATCTAAAACTTTACCTAACCTATATTTAGTATAAAGAATATTTATTTAAGAAGTTATAGTCAAACATGAATCTTGCTTAAGTGGATATATTTGGTTATTTATAGTCAAACATGAATCTTGCTTAAGTGGATATATTTGGTTAAGTGGATATAGTTTTAATGTTTTCTTTGTTTGTTTTTTTGTTTTATTTTCATGGTTTATTTTTGGTATTAATGTTTTCAAAGTTCGAATTCTCTCGTATAGAATTTACTAAAGTGAAGTCTAAATAATTACCTTTGTCAAAATAAAAAGGCTTAAATATTGCACTCGTCCCTGTAATTTTTTTTTTGTTTTTGGTCCCGCAAATTTCTTTGTTTTTTAAAATAGTCTCTGACCCCATTTTTGTGATGATTTGCATATGTGGCACATGATGACTGGACCAATTTTGTAGTTTTTGGTCCCTGCAAAATATTTTGTTTTTTTAAACATGTCCCTGCAAAATTTTTTGTTTTTTAAAATATTTAAAATAGTCCCTCCAGGGACTATTTTAAAAACAAAAAATTTTGCAGGGACCAAAAACAATTTTTTTTTACAGGGACCAAAACTTAAACGAGACATATTTGCAGGGACGAGTACCATATTTTAGCCTAACAAAAATATGAATCATCAATGATAATGGAAGGCAAAGGTGACTTCTTTTAGCCAAAACTCAACATTTTTATAGTTTGTTTTTTTATAAATTCATATCACTTAAAAAGACATGGTAACTAGGTTTTTTTTTCAAGAGTTTATAAATTTATTCAAGTAGCTTATAGTTAATAATTTAGTCTTTCAATTATATTAGTGTTATCATAAGTTCTTTATTTTTTTTTTTGAAAGAATCATAAGTTCTTTCTGTTATTCTACACATATATATATACGGGCTGTTAATTTACACACACCTTAAAATATTAAGATGCAAATTAGCAAGCTACACCCACCTAAAATTATTAAGGACAAGTTAGCAACCTACATCTACTGATTATTTACACTCATTTTTATAAATTTTAACAAATAATTCACACACACCTCAATAATTTACACTCACTTTCATCATTTCAAATATTGTTTCATTAAAAGTCTGTCTCATATTATTACATGTTTATAAGTTAGTCAACATTCTTTTAATGAAAAATCAATTTTCACTTGTCTACATTTTTTATTTACAAATTTTTCATTTTTTGACAAATTTTTCACTTGTGTCTTTTTCGTTCGAAACATTACTATTTTTAGATGAATTCAAAACATTTTAGTTGATCCAAAAAAAACATTTTAGTTGAATCCCAAAAAAAAATTGTTACTTCATTATCTTTTTAACGAACAGTATGTTAATAAATAGTAGTTATAAATTGAAGTTTTTGTTTTGATATTAATTTATTTTGCTACTAGTCAATGCTCTGAAGTTTAACACTTGGAATTGCATTGAAATCATGTTCATTATATAGGGATGGCAATTGAACCCAAGTCCAATGGGCACCCACAAAAAATATCCACAATGGATGGGTAAATACCCGCATTGTGGGGTATGGGTCTGAGCATGAGTAATTGCCCGCAAATTTGAACGGGTATGGGTGCGGGTACAGGCACTCTATTGCCCACCCCGCCCCATGCCCGCACAATATATAAACTATACCAATAATTTTATTTATATTAAATTTAGTTAATTAATCCTAAATCTTTGATATTTATTGTAATATTCACTTGTTTTTTATATTTTAGATGTGTTTTTTGCTAAATAATATGATGCGTAATATTTTATATGTTGATTTAGCAGATTTCATATCATATTTTAATTATGTTGTGATATTTTTTGTTATTTATTATCTTTTTGTTGTGAAAATTCGGGTAATGGGTGCGGGTACGGGCACTGAGATACTCATATGGTATGAGGACGGGCACCAAACTTACTTCCCACGAGGGTATGGGCTCGGGTATGGGGATTTTCATAAAACGTGGGTATGGGATGGGCACTATGGTACCCTGGCCAATGGGTACCCATTGCCATCCCTTTAATCGGAACAAATCAACATCTTTCACACAAATTCCGTCGAAAAACAAGGGAAATAATCTTTTCCATATATTAGTTATTAAACTGCCTTCAATTTAAAATTAATTCGAATAGGGACAAGGGTGTTTTAGTAAAATACAAGTGGGTGTAGCTTGCTAACTTGCACCTTAGTGTTCTAGGGTGGGTGTAAATTAGCAGCCCCATATATATATATATATATATATAACTTAATACCACCTAAACACATGCTCTTTCTTTATCTAGGTTTGTGTTTAAGATTTCTCTCCTCCTTCTCTCTAAGAAATCGACCCTCACTCCCTCAACTCACCATCAATCCTTCCTAACTTCATCATGTTGGTGATTAAGCATGAGTTATGGGTTCCTCTTGGTCAGAAACATTTGGATGCTTGGTTTTGAGTTTGATTCAACTTCTTCCCTCATGCATCAAGATCAAGCAAGCTAGGGTTTGAGTTGGAGTAAAGTTGGAGCCTTGCAGAGATCATAGGTGAGTTCTCAGATAGTTTCCCTACCTTTGGGTTTGTGTGAATTCTATGTGAGAATTGTTCAAGGTTAGGTTTGTATGAATTAGGGATTTTATACCCTTTTATGCTATAATTGCTAGAATAATGTTAATGTTTGCCATAATGATCATCCTCAATGTTTTTATGTGTTCTGGAAGTATAAGATACATTAGGAAACTAGAAATTGAGGTTTTTGATGATAAAATTTGAATTATGCGTTTCTGGCCTGATGAAACTCGTCATAAGCGAGTATTTTTCAGAGGCAACACGCCATAGGCGAGTAAATGGCGAGTTTAACAGTCTTTGAAAGCTGTCAACTCGTCCTGTGGCCCAGCAAGGGCCGTCTGAGGCCCGATTCTTGTAGTTTTTTCTAAACTATAAACCCCTCAATGTCAAGTGCCTAATGTACATTTTTATCTAAGTTTTTTTTAGAGGAGAAATAGTTGAGCAAACATTAACCATGGTTCGGCAACATATGGCACACGAGAGTTTATGATACGAAATATGCCGGGTAGTAACCTAATTTCTAAGTGACGGGAAACTTGTAGAGCTTCAACTTAAATAGTGGAGAATAGCTATGTTAATATGTAACCTAAACTCATTAGGTCAAGTATGTACAAGAACGAGCATGTAAGTAGTTACCGTTATACGGGTAGGTTACAGACCCGTGATAATCAATCAAGTAAGTATAAGTATAAGTCTCTCATGTATGAGTAAACTATATAATATGGACATGTCGTGTCTCTTGTTATCCACGCTAGGGGGATGCGAGAGGTTCACGTTAGGGGGACGGGATACGCTCTGCAAGGTAGGCCCGCATGACATTAAGAGGAGTTCGGTGTTAATCTCCGATAGGGACTCGTCGGTTATGTCATGGGATTATATTCCGGAGTTACTCCACTCGGGATTAATCCGTAAAATGAACCAAGATATTTATGTTTGTTCAACGCTAACCTTTAACATAATGTGAATGATTCATGTAACAAGTATATGATAAGATTATGCTATGACACGTATAGGTGTATGCTCTTGCAAAAAGTTCATGATGATGCATTGTTGACGATCTTAGTCTTCCCCGATCGTCCAGTCAAGAATATGTTATGTATATTATGTGATTAAACCATGATGTTGATGATGTTCAGACTAAGCGGTATTAGTTTCCCTTGACCGCCATGGCATTCAGAGCATAAAGCAAGACTTGTAGTCTAAGAATATGTGAAAGCTTATGACGATCCTAGTTATGCACGATCGTTACGTATGTAAGACTTCACACACGTATAATCAACCGAATGGTTGTGTTGTAGACATGTGGTGACCATAGGTTCCCCGAGGTCGCCTATAGCCTAGGATTAGGCAGAACTCACTGAGACATTATGTCTCATCCCAATCCTTTTATGTTTTAGATCAGCAGGTTTTATGGCAAGACGCAGCAGTTATGTGGCTGAATGGATTATCATCAAGTATATGTTCGTACCCGCTGCGGATTACTGTCAAGATTTCAAGTGTTTACTATTAGAAAGTATTGGATTTTTAGGATTGTTGTATCAAATGTACGAATTGTGTAGATGTTATATTCATTTATAGCTTCTATGTTGTAAATTTTAATGTATCCAGTACTAAGTTAATGCACATGCTAAGTATTCTAGACACGTTTAGTATGGGCGTTACATTGTCTACTATTTGTATGATAGTTGTATGAAGACAAATGACATGTATTACATACTATCGGGATTGATAGCTGTATAAATGTAAAATGACAGAGACATCTCTTGGCCAAACACACTGGGATGACACTTTTAGAGAAAATTGAAATTTGCAAGCTAACCATTTGGCCTATGACGAGTGACATCTCTTTATCCGACATACCGGGGGATGACACTTTTAGAGAAAATTGAAATTTGCAAGCTAACCGCTTGGCTTATAACGAGTGACATCTTGTTATCCGACATACTGGGGAATGATACTTTTGAGAAAAATAAAAATTTGCAAGCTAACCATTTTGCTTATGACGAGTGACATCTCGTTATCCGACATACCGGGTGATGACACTTTTGATAAAAATAACGGTAATTACAAGTTGTTCGTTTGTAGAACCTGCCACTTGATGTTTGGGTCAAGACCGAACTAAAGAGATACGACCAAACAAGACTCTGGGTGACTAATGCAAACATGTATGAATGATGTTGTGTATATGCGTGAATGTAAAATTGTATGAATACATGAATGTATGAATGTACAACTTGTGCGACTGTTTAACTGTATATGACAGGTAAACTCGATGAAACGAGACAAGACATGTAAGGTGGAGACACACTGATATCGCAGTATAAACACTCGGCAAACTTCATCAGAGATTATATCATTGGGGACAAATCGAACCATTGACGGGGTGAAGTCTGACACAAGGTAGAAACTGATGGGGAAGTAGACACCTCGAGGGGAGAAAGCCCATTGTTAACCAAAAAATCTGGAAGAAGTGACCATTTGTAAACCGGCACAGAGTGTTTAGCGTCTACCTTACTAAGGGTTTAGGAGAATGGTTTCATTAGGGTTACTCCCCGGAGTTGCTTGTTTCCTTAATTACTAACTAGTTACATCCTAGGTTCAGCAGATTTTACTCAGTCTTAATAATGTCGCCTCCTAAGTACTTACTACTAGGGTCTGTTGGAACAAAGGGTGTTTCGCAAAATCACCTCTTGAGTTTTGATGATAACAAGGTATTAAAAATTATCAATTGGATATGCTAAACAATTTGTTCAAGTGTACAGG
>Ga0315914_1005255_pt1 | contig 18933 bp, 16 predicted proteins | sample MpolenodulesMG_FD_203920 | JGI IMG/M metagenome (GOLD analysis project Ga0315914, IMG submission 203920) | Medicago polymorpha root nodule microbial communities from Los Angeles, California, United States - elongated nodules | ecosystem: Host-associated > Plants > Roots > Nodule | place: USA... | reverse complement strand
CATGCTCGCCTCGCGAGTAATTCACTCGCCATGGCAAGTAGATCACTTGCCATGGCAAGTTGACTTTTTTCACAAATCCTTGTTTTTCTTTCTTTCTTAGTGTCTTGACATTCAATTCCTGCACAAATGGATAGAGTAAGATATAAAAAGCGTAATAGGGCAATTGTTCATCTTTTTCTCGACTTTTTCCTAAATAACTTGTACGACAAGTAACAAAAGTGCCTTGAATGTAACATGGAATTAACTACTCTCTGGCACTTATCACCCCGCAAGACTCAAACATTGTTGTTTCCACCCACTGAGCTTATTTTGGATGTTCTGGACAATGTGCTTAAAATGCCCTCTAGTGGATCTACCAGTAATCAAATTAGCCCCAAGATATCTACCCAAACTATTGACATGGGAGAAACCAGTATGAAGTAAGATATCATCACGAAGTTGGTCATCCACATTTTTAGAGGAAAAAATCTGAGTTTTTTGACTATTAATCTTTTGACCCGAAGCTTGACAGAAGTGACCAAGGCAATGCATAACACAATGAGCTTGCTCAATAGAAGCCTCTGCAAAAAGAAGAAGATCGTCAGTAAAAAGAAGATCGTCTGCATAACATTATTTATGTTTAATCGGGTTATAAATAACTTTGATGTGGTTTTAATTAAACTATCGACTAATGTACAATGACACTTGTGTTTCAAAATAGTTGATTATTGCTTCCTTGAACCGAATATTAAGTTTTTTTTTTAGTTTAAGTTTTGTAAAATAATTAACGATAAAAATGAGAGTGTTTGGGGAAAACACCCATCGATCAAATGATTTTTAAGTGTGCATAAAAACCTTAAACCTATAAAATTCCACGGTGAGTTTTATTAAAATCAATTCAACCGCAGAACCAAACACAGTACTGGTTGATGTATGGTGGTGAAGTATAGAGGTTGAAATGTTTGACCCATGAAAAGAAAAAGTTGTAAAAAACAAAGAAAAGGCAAAGCAAAAGCGTTTGGACATAATATTCCTTCATCGAAAATCGAAGCAGTTTATTTTTCATGTCTGGACCCCGCATTCTCATGAGTTAAGCCGAGCCGAGCTTAATCGAGCCAATCTAGTGGGTCCCATAACCACTAATAATAATTAGGTGATCAGAGGCAGTCCACATGTTATGTAGGTCCACCTTCACGCGACAAATCCCACACTCGCGTGTCTCTCATCTATCACGCTTCCACGGTGTTGATCATGCATGTCCTCCGTATATTCTGTGAGCGTTCACACACGCTATCAACATTATAATAATAACCGTAAAACAAACTCACTCTGATCTATATAATCATTCTTTTTTCTTTTCTTTCATCAAAAGCAGTGTTTATTTGTTTGTAATAAAACCAAACGGACCAAACAAAAACAAGAACAACAACAACAGTAGTATAAGAAAGAACACATTCATAAATAACAAGGAACCGCATTCCTCGTGAGTTCATTTACTACTCTGTTTGGGTCTAAATCAGCTACGACGCAGTTCAGAGGTGCGGTGTGGAATGGCTTCTGACGGAGCAACTTCAGCGGCGAATTCAAGTCGTCGGAAGCCGTCGTGGAGGGAGAGAGAGAACAACAGGAGGAGAGAGAGACGGAGGAGAGCTATAGCGGCAAAGATTTACGCGGGATTAAGGTCTCAGGGGAATTATAATTTACCAAAACATTGTGATAACAACGAAGTGTTGAAAGCTCTTTGTGCTGAAGCTGGTTGGACTGTTGAAGAAGATGGCACCACTTATCGCAGGGTACTTTTACTTCTCTCTACCCTTTTTTTTTTGTTGGTGTTCTTGGAGATCTTGTTATTCTTCTTCTTAAATAATGATTTTGTATCTTCATTTTTACTGTTGGATTCAAATCTTGCTATAATTGGTTCGGTTTTTGGTTGGATCGAATCTGTTTGTTCTGGTTTTGATGAAATTTTGCTTCATTTTTTCAGTTAAATGAATTTCAGATTCTGTGCTTTTTAGTCAAATTAATTTCAGACTCCTCAATTAATCAACTACTAGTTCATTTTTCAGTGTTATTTGTGTCTTAATTGTTTTTCGAGTGAAATATTCTTGCTGCTTTGTCCAATTTAAGGTAGGTGTCTACTGCATGTTCTATCCATCCAATTTTGCCACATTGGAATCAAAAAGGAAAATCTATCTTCCGTGTGAAATGAAATGCTATCAAACTTAACAATAACAATTGAGCATCTTTCTTCAAAAATATAAAATAAAAATAAACAAACAATGGGTAATCGTAATTGGTGCTGTGTTTGATTTGAACAATCAAATCTGATTTGGGTATCTTTGAATTGATTTATTTGAGTTTATTTAATGATATCAGCATTTCTGTGACTATTTGGAAGAACTTAATTATGAATACAGTTTCAAACATGTCTATAAGTAGTTTTTAACTTAAACAATTCAACTTCATTTTATCGTTTACTATAAAAGTAGGTTGTATATAACCATTTATATGATAAATACTTATTTTTATATAAAAAGCTTAATTAAGTTATTCATTCAAACTTATTATTCTTTGTGAATGAACACTGAACAGGGATCGAGGGCAGAAACACCAGGCGATGGTGCAGGAAATTTTAACAGAAACAACCCATTTTCATCTCAAAATCCAAGTCCTCTTTCATCATCATTTCCAAGTCCAATCCCTTCCTACCAAGTTAGCCCCTCTTCCTCTTCATTTCCGAGCCCGTCTCGTATGGATGCAAACAACAATGCATCAAATTACATTCCATATGCTCGCAGCATGTTCCCCAACATGTCTCTCCCACCTTTGAGAATATCAAACAGCGCGCCCGTGACGCCACCTGTCTCATCACCAACCTCAAGAAACCCTAAACCCATGATTCCAACATGGGAATCAATTGCCAAAGCATCGGGGACATCCTTCAATCACCCTTTCTTTGCAGCTTCTGCGCCTACTAGTCCATCCCACCGGAACCTTTATACACCACCCACTATTCCTGAATGTGATGAGTCTGATACTTCCACTGTTGAGTCTGGCCAGTGGTTGAATTTCCAAGCCTTTGCAGCTTCTGCTAAATCAGTCTCTCCTACATTGAACTTTATGAAACCTGTAATTAATGAGCAGCATAACATGCTGCCACATAACAGAATGCAGGAGATGAGGATTTCAGAGCCAGAGTTTGGGGTGCAGGTCAAGCCTTGGGTTGGGGAAAGGATTCATGAAGTGGGCTTGGATGATTTGGAGCTTACTCTTGGAAATGGAAAGGCACCTAGTTAATGAAGACTAGTATATGGAATGTACCAGTTGCTATGAGCATTTTTATTTTATGTTTGAAACTATATCCAAAACTCTCATTTATTCTCTTATTTTGACATATATAAATATATATATATATATATATATATATCTTTCAATATCTTAGAATTTTAAACTTATATATAGAATAAGAATTGTTATTTGATTTACTTCTGTTACAGTGTTTTCTTCTATTTTCATATAATCCTCTAAAATCTATACCCAAAAGAAGATTTCTGGGTAAACTAGTAATGAGAGTGTAATGACCCATGGTTCATACCTACCCTTTGTTAACTTGACCGATTTAAAATGTTCAGATATTTCGGTTTTTTTTTTGGTCAAATGATATTTCTGTTAATTTAGCAAAACCATGCAACCGGATTCTGTTCTTTACTGATGGATTACACAATAGGATTCAGACAGTCAGATCATGCACAAAACCCAACTTAAATAGAATTATGACAGGTAAAGCACAAACAGGCTCCTGGATTCTGCAGTACTTTGATTAAATTATCTTAATACTCCCTATTTTGAGAAAAGTAATTTCGAACAATGACTTTGTTTCTTTCATGGAAAATAAGGAGGCACCTTTTATATTTTATGAATAGATAATTTTTTTTTGAATAAAGATGAATAGATAATGTTAATTTCCTAAATTTTAATTATTGTACTGTAGGTCATTTTACGAACTTGGAGTCAACGATGGTGAACAAATTCATTTTTTTCAATTTTAATCTGAAATATTTGTGTAGCACTACTTGTAAGAGAATGTGTCATTTTGTTTTTTAAAATCATATTATGTACTACTAGTATACTAGTAAGTTTATTCATCATTAATGAATTAATCTAAATAACTGTATTTATAGTCATATTACTAAAGTGGAGTTTAAAGATTTTAATTAGAAACAAATTAAAGTTATTTTTTAGAGTACAAATCGACTAAGGAAATCCATTGTCATTTATCAGCAATAAGGCAAGGAAGGACGCTAACATTAGGCATCTATCAAATGTACTCTCGAGAGCCCTCCCTTCGTAGCTATTAAACTCACGACACTAGTCTTCAGAAAAAGTGCAACATCATAAAAAATAGTGGGACATGGAAGCATTATCAATTGTACAAGATGCATCGATAAAGTTGGAAATTTATTACAGAACACTGAAACAGAACCTATCAGCAAGTATCCCAAAAGAAACATTACACTTTCACGTGGGGACATAAAAAAACAAGATAAGACCTATCGTTTTCTAGTTAGGTTAGGTACCATACAATTACAAACAGATTAAGAAAAAATATACATATTAATGCATACTTATGCTATTATACAATAGTAATCAGTAAGACAATCAACCCCACATGTTTGAATATCATCACCAATTAGACAATCTGAGTCAACTTCAAAGTTTCATTTTATACCTTTATTTCCTTAACCTCAGTTTTAATAACGGTTTTGATTGTCACGTTGCATTCTTGGTACCTGAAGCATGTTATTAGGTGATCATTAACGAGTCCTGCTACTTGCATGAAGGAATAAACTACTTTTGGTCCAACACATTGGAAACCTCTTCGCATCATATCCTTGCTAATGAGTTCTGCTTTTGGATTCTTCACAGGTACTTGACGCCCATATCGAAATTCATTTTTTATTGGCTTGTTGTTAACAAATTTCCAGCAGTAATTGCTGAATGAACCAAACTCCACCTGAATCTGTAAATGGTATATGAATTGCCATGTGATTTTTGGGATGCATAACATTTCCGTTTTCAGAATTTGTAAAGGTCGAGCAATTTTGTTGATTTAAATTTACAAAATAGCAAATTAGTCCTTCAAATCAAAGAACTCAATCAATTTAGTCCCTTGCATCAAAATCTTCCTTTTGTAAATATCAATCAAAATTAATGAAAAACCTACATATACATATCGACTTGAATATTCTCTTGCTGCATCAAGAGATTAATTCGCTATTTTGTAAATTTGAGAGAGTAAATTGACGACTCTTACAATTTGAAATAGTAAAATGTTGATTTACTCATATTTTTCTATTATTGAACCTTGCAACATACCAAAATAATATCATATTTCTAAAACAGAACATGAACTTTGAAGGTACCTTAAGGAATTGTTTAGCATTTTCCACAATGGCGCGTAGCTTTTGTTCCGATAACAAAGGGTTGCCATTTAATTTTGGTGTTACCAAATTCTTCTCAGTAAATTGTGCAATTGAGGATGGGTCAAAATTTTCAAAAAGCTTCCTATAATAACAGATACCAAAAAATAGGAGTCAAGTAGCATGAAAATGGAATTAAGTATTAATGGTTTGAAAAATTTGGGACCTAGAGATAGAGATATAGAGACATGCCTGAATATGTCTCTGTGGTTAAGGATGGTTGGCCAAGTGTGTTCTGCTAATGCCTGTGAAAATACTAGAAGCTCAAATAGCTTTCTATCATTATCAACAACTGGAACACCCCATTCTTCGTCATGGAAAGTATTATAAAGAGGGTCTGTTAAGAAAATGACATTTCTCGATGAGGTAATCCTATTAGCGGAAGTAATGCACACTATAGGAGTAAAATCTAAGCTACAACATCCTTTGCCGAAAATGAAGTTCCCAATCCCGTAAACAAAGAAAGTGCATTATGAGTGTACTTTCCTCGTTAAAAAAAGAAAAGAAACACACGGGAGTATTTTTTTTTTTTTTTTTGGTTTTACACATGTATCCGATCATATATCACATGCCAAAATTGTTTTGGAAAATGGTTAATCACGGATAAAAACTCAACAACCATCAAACGTATAAAAACGCACCAATCAAAATAAACCTTTTGGCAAAATGCACGAAAGTTTGGCGGAATACACGAAAGTCACTAAACATGTCACGTGACATTCCTTCAAAGATGTCACGTGACATATTTGTGTGCGGTCCATTCGTAACAAATAGCTCATAGTATTGATAGTTCCTAAAATCTCTCCACAATCATCTACATGTCTTAACTAATATGCCAATAGTTCCTAAATTCTCTCTAATGTACAAGTAAAATGTGATTGTTAGATGTAATGTATGCATAAATCTTTTTCAAATCACAATTAAACTGGATATTTTTTGGGTTCATGCAAGTATCAAGTATCAATCCATCACATTAAGAAAAATCAACCAATCAAAATCCATCTGTTGTATGATTTTTTAAAGATACAATTAAAAGTTAAATATTTTTATATAATGATTATCATTGACTAATAAATACAAAGAAGTTTATTTTTATAATGTTTGCATTTACATAATCTAATCCAATATTGTATAGACAGAAAAGTATATCAAGATGCAAGCACAGATTTACCAGCATTTGGTGTGATCCAATCACATCTCTTGGACGGTGCTAAGGCCTTATGAGGCGGAGACACGTGGACGGCATCTGGCACAACCCTCACCGGCTTAAACCCGTTGTTGCGCTTCATCTTTGCACTTCCATTTCCATTCACAGAGTTGACTTTTTTTACCGATGAATTTCCTGAAGAGGAATCCGAGGAACATGTGCTGTCCAAAGAGACGTTATTATTTCCCACAACAGAATCAGAAATTTCCCGCTCTTGTTTCTTTGGAACCTGTGTTTTCTTCTTCAAATTCTCCTTCTTACGTTTTGTTGTTTCTTCATGAATCGTTACTATGTTTCCGCCTGGTTTCAGAATAGCACGAGCTCGAGGTTCAGTAACCGGTTTAGCATGAGATTGAAGCTTGGTGGCTACGGGCATTTTGGGTATTTGATTATTAATTTGAAATTGTTTGGTTTTGAAATTTGAAGTGAGTGATGACAAATTAATGTCTTGAAATAGTAATAAGGGAAGAGAAGAGAGTACGGAAAAAGCTTAGGCAAAGGGTCGTAATCAGAATTGTTCGGTAACGTTAAGCATTGTGTGTGTTGTGTTGTTGTTTGGAGGGTAGCTTTGCTTTGCTTTGGCTTTGTTTTGCTTACCGTTAAGAAAAAGAATCCAAAGCCAAAAGGGCACGTAATGGTGTTCGGTACAGATTACCCAACGGCTAGGTAAGCCGACCCCTCACACCCATTGACTAATAAGTCCATTTTCATTAGATAATTGCTTTTTTAACATCATAAACTTACTAAAAAGTAAAAACACAAGTAGTTAATTACTGCTGCCTTATAATTAGAAAACTGCAGTTAACTACCGTTGAGTTTTTTAGTCATTTACTTGTGTTACAAGATATATTGGATGTCAGAAAAGCAAGAGACTTTTTATTACTACTACATTTCTAGCTCAAACGGGTTGGGTTGGGCCTTCCTCATTCACAAACCCTTTCCACTTGTTATTCTTACCTGTGAAGCACGTACGCTTGAGATTAGGCGTGTCTCCTTGTCAGTGTCATATTCGTGTGTCTCTGTCGATGCTTTATAGGATTTTATACTAGGAAAAAATAGCTCTTTAATCAAATTGAATTTTTTTTGGAGTGGTATGGTTTTTAAAAAGAGTATTTATATTTGAACACAAAAATCAGACACCGTATAAATACACTCAGCTTTAGTGGTTGTCGGGTTTCAACGAGAGAATAAAATTAATAAGTGCTAGTAGCTCTATAGTACATTACATGGATAGAGTTTCTTAAAAACCGCTTTAGTCTTGAATTCACCCTTTCGATGAGGTGACTTTTAACAAATGGTTAGGGGTAAAAATAGCTCTCTTACATTACACTAGTAGTAGAGTCATTTGTGGTCTCTCTTAGGTTGGTCAATTCATATGCTTCTGGTTTTGGAATTATGCTCTTCTCCCAAAAAAAATTAATCGCTTCCAACCAAACTTCTGAAAATACCCTGCGTGAGTTAACTCACGCATGGTTTATAACCTATGTGAGTTAACTCACGTATGATTTATAACTAGTGTGAGTCAACTCACACAGCGTGACTTAGGTCACGCAAGGATAATTACGTCTTTTCAATTGAGAGCGAGCAAAAACAGTTGAGAGAAGAGCATAATTCCTGGTTTTGCTAACTTGGACCTACCATGTTTTGGGCCTTTAGTTTGGGTTGTTCGTTGAGGGGCATTGCCCTCTGTTTGCAGCAAAATATATGAGTATTACTTTTTCCACCCTATGGATTTCTACCGCGCCCTATTTTTTTTCCAAAAATACCCTTGTCCGGATTATTGGTTCCGAACAGAATTGTTAGTATTCTCCAGATTATCCGGATTTTAAACTCCAGAATGGTCTTTTTCCAGAACTTTTTATATTTTAAGCTTTGAAATTCGTAAAATAAATGAAAATAAAAATATAAAACAGAAATAAAAAGACAAAAAGATAAAAACAACTCATTTTATTAATATATGAATAATACATTACAATAATGTTGAAACTTTTTAAACTTATTACATAATAACCTAAAACTATTTCTAAGGGGGGGTAAGTTATACCAGTGGCTCCAGCTGATAGGACATACCAGTAGCTTCACTGTTGGAGGGGAGACAGAGGGGCCTAATGGGCCTCTAGGGAGCAAGAGACCATGATGGTCAAACTTACGCCCAAACAGACCAACCTCATACCCAGACTGACCCCTTCCCTGTTGACCGATCATATGACTCCTGATGAATTTCCAAAGAGGCCTCTTTCTATGAAAGGCCAATGATGAAAACACATCTTTGTAGAAGGAAGAGGAGAAGAGGGTGTGAAATATTGTGAACTTTTGAAATCTATTTATAGGGAGGGAGAGACCAAAAACGTGTTTGAAGGCCATAATTACAGTCAAAAAAAGTGTAAAAACACATTTTTCAACTTGGCCACCTCCCAAAACGTTTGAAAAACGTTTTCTTTGTGGTGCAGACCACCGACCAAAAGCTTCTAATGTAGTCCGGAATATGTAATCCGGATTTCACATAGATTTCGGATTAGATATTCCGGAAAAATATGATCCTGGATGAAACTTGGCTCTTCTTGTAGGGTGATGGGTGGTTCGGATTTTGAAATCCGGAAAGCTTTAGCATTGGATTCTTTTGTGTGACCCACATTGCACCAAGAGTTTATGTGGTCCAGAACGCCCAGATAACTCTATAAACAGGGGTCCCTGTTTTCATTACAAGTAAACCACACCAGAAAAAAAAAATGGAATTCCCTGCTTTGATCCGAACACCGAACTAGCGGCAGTCTACTGCACTAGGGGAAAACAACCCTATCTGTTTAGAATTCGCAACGATGTCACCCTCTCCGGACTGAAGGATCAGCTAGATCAAATCAACCGTCAACTCAACCACATAGGGTCTCTATGTAACAAATAGATTGCTCTCTATGTACCAGCATGCTTTCAAAAATATATAGTTACTCCTTGTTGCCTCCTTGATAGATAGATAACTTAAAAATATCAAGAGGTTGCTATGAATTAGATCTTGCTGCCTGCCAGATGAATATGTCATTTGGCAAGGCAGCAGGATCTAACTCAAAGAAATCCTCTTAAAACACCAGACAAATATGATGAATATGTTGTTTTTATTTATGTTACGTTACATACCTTTGTTTTATTTTTTCCAAGTCATTCGCCACGAAAACGCTCTAAATAAAGGGTCTGATGCAGTTCGGATTTTATACTTCAGACAAGCTTCATGCATTTCGGAATATAAAATCCGGAACCCGACAGTTTCATTTTGGACGGTGGCGTTTCACCAAAGGTTTGGATAGTTAGTGCGGTGTTTAATGATTTTTGCATGGTTTAGGTTGTGAAACACGTTTTATTTGATTGTAATTAAGTCCTATGACTGATTTAAGGCTATAAAAAGACTTGGATCTTCACCAATTTCTTTCATTCTTCTTCACCTCCTTTCTTACATTTTCTTCAATTATTTTTAGTTTTTTAGGTAGCTTTTAGGTGTGTCTGTGGTGTCATGGTCATTGTTGACCGTTCATACGACCTCTACAATTGCATTGCAGCTTTTGTGGGGGTCGTATAACGGTCAACAGAGACCCTTGACATCAAAGAAAGACACAAAATTTCATTTCGTAGGTGTCCGGATTTTATTTTCCGGAAACACTAACAATATGGTTCAGAAAACTTAATCCGAACCAGGAGTATATTTGAAATTTTTGCAAGACGCGCGAGAAGGCAGCAGGGTGGGAAAAGTAATACTCAATATTTTTCTTTGACAAAAAAAAAATAATACTCAATATATAAAGAGGTTTTGATAAAAAAAAATTAATATGTGCTTCGTCCCTGCAATTCTGGCTCATTTAAAAATTGGTCCCTGTAATCGTTCATCCTGACAAACTACTCTTCCAAAGTTTAATCATTTAAAATTTGGTCCCTAAGTCCAATTAATTACTGCCACGTCACTGATTAGCTGACGTGGCAGTGGGACTCAACAATTATGGACATGACCTGACGAAAATACCCCTAAAGGTCTTAGCTAAACGTGAAATGACACATTTACCCTTAAATCTTCTTCATTCTCTCAAGAACATTCACTACCCCAGAACAATAGAACATCATGACGTGAATGCTTCTGTTCTTGCATCCAATCCAATTGTTCATTTCCCCTTCTGTTGTTTGATTTGCAACTCTTCTTCTCCCATGAACATTTTCAATGACCATGAATTAATAACCTAGGATTAAATATAAACAAACATAAATTTCCTATGAGTAAAACATTATGAGCTTCAAATCAACAAATTACAAGAAACTCATTGTTATCAACCAATAAAAATCAAAACTTTGTTCACAATTTCAACACCCAAAAAGAAAGAAAAAAAAAACCTTTGTGGGGTGAAAGAACCCTTTGTGAATTTGTGAATGAAGAGCTCAAAATTTGGGGATGAAGATTGAACTACCGAAATCCCTTTTGATGAAGACGAAGCAGTTCGGAAAAGAGTAAGTAAAAACTTATAATGTTTGGGTGTCACAGATCCGATTGAAAAAGCAGAAGCTTTGGACGATAATTCGTGGGTGGTGGACGGTGAGATTCACATAGTAGCTAACCCAATAGCTCAACACCGCCGCCGAAATCGCCGGAATTCACCCAACCTGCAACGACTCCCTTTGAGCTAGATCCACCGCCGCCGAAATCGCCGAAATCCGTGATTGGAGATAGGATGTGCTTCCCCACATGTTATGTTTTGTTTTGTGTTTGTTTTGTGTTTGTGTTGTTGTTTTGCATTGATGAATATTCACCAAAGTTATGTTTTTGTTGTTATTCATGTTGTTGGTGGTGTTTGTTGCGGTTCAAGTTGTCGTGGGAGTGAAGAGATGAAGAAGGTTTATGTGAGGAGGAAGAAGTGGAGAAGATGAATTTGAGGGCATATTGGTAATTTTTGTAAATATTTCAGGGGTATTTTGGTCCGTTCATATGAAATAAGTTAATCAAAACTGTCACGTCAGCTAATCAGTGGCGTGACAATGATTAACTGGGCTCAGAGACTAAATTTTAAATAATTAAATTTTGGGAGGGTAGTCTGCCAGAATTAGCAATTACAGAACCAATTTTTAAATGAGCCTAATTGCAGGGACTAAACACATATTAAAGCAAAAAATATAGATACATTTAGTACGAAAATGTAATCTAAAATTATATTAATTAGTGAGGCTAATTTTGATGTATAAATAAATTATTATAAAAATAAAATACATGCACAAACACGTACCATAATGAAATTTGATCAGACATATTTACACTACAAGTACATTATATATTTAAACCCCTAAAAAAAAGTACATCATTAAACTCCCATCATATATTTACTTTGCACTACAGTACATTTTTTATATAAAGTGTATGATTTTTTTTTCATGAAATGTATGAATTTTTAAATTGTAGAACTCTGTACATTATGTAGCATGAAGATTATTCATTAATGAAAATGAACAATAAACAATGATCACAAATACAAAGAAAATTAAGAGACAGAAAAAGCTGATACAGAGACCAGCATGAGCTCTGTTGCCGTGCATTTCCTGTAGATATATTTACTGTGCTAATACATAAAAAAAGAATACTTTGCTGTAAAAAATAAAATAAAAAGATGACTTCTATATTATTAGGCAAAAAATGATTTGTATGCATACTTGAGTGGAGTCACTCATTTATATATTTTTTCAATGAAATTAGCTACAACAATACGAAGTAACACTTCCAATTCCCAATAAGAACAAAATCTATTCCCTGGCAGAATGACTCGGGAAGGGAACTACCTATAAGGTATCAACGATAACTTTTTCTCATGTTGGTATTACGTATTTAGAGTGCACCAACCATGTTGAATTGAGTCCATGCCTCCTGCATTGTAAATATAGACTTATACATTCACTTTTTTTTGTAGAAACATGATGAATTACAAGCATTAAGTAGATCAGAGAATATCATGAATTGATTTTACCTTTGGACTGGACTACCAAATCTTAAAGCTCTATAGTTTAGGTTACAAGTTAAGAAAGAAGAATGCCAAAACTAGAAACATATACCCAGATTGACAATAGCTAAACATGTTTCTTCTTCTTCATAACTCAATAATTAAATGCAGTATCCATTTGAAACCAAAGGCACTTGAATGATCCAGATCAATTGCATCCTATATTTTATCTCATACCAAATATGCAGATATGTATGTACAAAAGTATAGTTTAGTGATATTTTCATGACAGCAAAAATGTGGTCTGTGCAATTCAATTTCAGGATTATGTTTGTTACTTGTGAACTAATTCAGATGTCACTAACCTCACTATGAAATTTTTATTCCTACCAGATAAAAAGATTTGTAATATACACTATCTCGCAAAGCGCAACTAGATTCGGTGCATGGTATTTTATTGGAAAAAGTCATTAAGCATAAAACTTATACCAGCAGTTCCATACACTCTTATAAAAAAACATTACTTTAGAAGATTAAAAAATCTTGAGAGATGAATGTTTATGACCAATTTCAAGCAAGATTCTAGAAATTGCCTATGAAAGAGACAAACTTTTTGTAATGCTATTAAATTGACCCAAACATAGTACCTGTAAAATATCAAAAACTTTTTCTGCAGTGTACTTTTGGTCTGAAGTAGCACCCTTTTGCTGCAACTTATCTGGATGCAGACTGAGTAAAGCTCTTTGATAAGATCTTTTAACCGCGTTCCCTTCAATTATATCAACAAGAGGCACAGGCTTCCAGCCACAGTTTGGCCAAAGTACCTTTATTCATGTTGGAAGCTATTTTAGAACGATTTTGTACGTGGATCGAACCAAGGATCTAAAAATCCTTAACTGAATATATGGTTTTATGGCATATCAAAATGCTTTATTGTTGTTAACAGGCAAGAAAATATGGAATTTTCAATCAAATGGGTCAAGAATAGTAAGTAATAAACGAACATATATATGCATATATATATATTTTCTCACGTATTGTAATGTTGACAGCAGTGAGCGTATGTTTCCTTCCTTTCCTTTAGACCATTGTTGTATCTTCTTGTCAATGACCTACATCGTGTACAGAAATATATGCTTAATATCGTTATTCTTCTACAAGTTGATAAAAATGAAACGTGTGTAGGTAAGTTGCAAATTACTTGGAGTTCTTGAATTTCTTGGTTCTGTGAGACATCATCCTCGTCTTGGGATAATACTTCAATCTGCAAATTTCAAATCAGGAGCTTATCCACAAAAACACATAAAGGTAAAAATTTCAACACTCGTAACGTACTTAATTCAACAATGGAATACCGTGAAATTCTCATGGAAGGACTCGTCTTTATCTTCAATATCAGCAAATGAAATGTCAGGAATTGCTGCTAACAAAATCAAGTTGTTCCATCACATAATTTAATCATCAAGTATTCAGCCCAAAACGTATCCAGAGTTTAAATTCGATCAATGATCAGTGGAAGTGTAACCCTTTTTACACATATCCGGCCACATGGATGTGGTAATTAAGGTTTTCTACTTGCAAAGAATAGCTTATAATAGTGTCTGAGATAGGTGGCCCTATATTATTTATTGATTATGTAAAATTGTTTCAGAAAGCAGTGTATCTATATCTTGGATATCCGCGTACAGTAAAGAGACATTTTTAAGGACTGATTTAAAAGATAACCAAGAGAAACATATTATGCTAATAGCGGAAGAATTTTAAATAAAATATGCCACATGATGCTTGCTAATGCAGTTCATATACGTAATCTTTGTAAGTTTGTCATATTGTCGTCACCACCCCCCAAATTAAGAACATATTCATAATTCCACAGCTGCTCAAGTTAGTCCATTCTCAACTGTATGAATATGGGATTTGGATAATTAAGAAATACCTGATGCTGAAATATCATCCTGCTGTGACAAATTATTGGCAGCCATATCAATGGTCTCTACGGTATAGATCTCCTTCTTGGACTGTTCAGGATCATCATCCACCTGTGAGAATTGAAACAAATCTTAAATCCAATAACTAAACAACTGTAAACAAGAATAACACGAGATTCCTCATTCAAGCATATTCAAATTATCAACATCCTTTTAATATAATGTGAGTATCTTCTTCAGCTGCGACAGCACTTACATCATTATTTACCCTTACAGCTCCTTTCTGCTTGTACTTATAACCCTGAAGTCGAGATTTTGTGTCAACTTTGGGTTTTGTTACAGCTTCTTGATTGAATATTTGAGCAAATTCTTTGACCTTTCCTTTAACTCGTCCTTTTCCCATACTTCTGCCTGGGCTTAATGAACCTCGGGGAGTAGCTTTGCTATATTCTGCACCTCTCATAGAAACTGTCCTTTGCTTTTCATCTTCCTTCTTTGGATTCATGGGAATATCAAAACTATTTGAGCTTTTCGCCATGTTTGCTTCTCTCGACTTTCTGGTTATCTTATCATAATCTGACATTAAACTATTGACAGTTATCACAGTGTGGTAAATCTCACACACACGCAAAGAGAGAAAGAAGAATGCCAAAGACAACTTTACCTTGTTTCTTACTATTTTTACCGAACAGAGAATGTAATGATTTAGGCTCATGTTTCTGAGTTTCACTTGCTGCTTCAGTTTTTCCATCAAAGCTTATCTCATTTGTAGAATGAGTCATTGATTCTGCTTTAGCATCATAGGTGATAGGACTACCAAGAACATCTTTAATAAGAGTTTGACGGCTGCTCGATGAATCTGGTTGAGCTTTGGCGGAAATGATATGTTCAGTCTGGTGTGAATCTAACTTGTTTTTACTGATTGTGGAAGTATTTGACACCTCTTGTTTTTTATTACTCTTTAAAGTAGAACCATTGTATGTTATAGGACTATCATTTTGTGTGGTAATCTCACTGACAATCCATTCCTTAGGACTATCATTTTGAGTGGTAATGTCAGTGACAATCCATTCCTTAGCGCTCGAGCATTTCTCAAGTTTAATCTTATCTTTTGTCCTTGAGGTTCTTTCTGTCCTAAAAGGCATCGCCAAAGGCACCACACCTTTACTTGCCCATTTGTATATTGAGAAATGGAACTTATCATTACTGGTATTATTAGGAGAAACTTCAGTAATAGATCTGTCTTGTTTCAAATTGTTTCCTTTGTCTACTTCATCAGACTGGCTCAAGTTTGAAAATTCCTTTGATAATAGACTTTGCCTATAAGTTGGCTTAAAATCATTTTGCAACTCTTTATGTTGGGCTGAAAATCTAGATAGATGAGAGTCTGAGAAGTCTAATCCATTTGAAGCAGCAATGCCGTTGTTAAGTGGATTCGTACTCCTAGGAGGGGAACCAAATGTCTGTAGGTTCGCTCCTTTTGCCAAAATGGCGGGAAGGCTGATCAGTCGAATTTGGAAGGAGTAAACATCAGATGCAAGTTGAAGATGAACAGATCATTATTGCATTGCTTTGATATTAGAAGTAGCAAAAACAAGAGACTATGATCACACCAGGCAGTGAGAAACAAGTTATTTTTTAACATTTCAATTGTGGACATATTACTTCTAATTAAGGTTCTTGGCATTGGATGATTTTTAAATATCAAACTCCAAGGAAAATCCTTCTGTCAATGTGCATATGATGGATGCACCACATTGATATTTTGTTAGCTTTTAGCAATTCAATTTTAGCTTTTAAAAAATACAAACTACATGTAACTAGATACTACTTTAGATTTTTTAGCAAATCATCCCCTCAAGTTTTAATTTTAGTATACACAAAGTTCACTAAGAAGGTGAGTTCCAAGTGAGAATACAAGGGTGTTTTAGTTTTAACAAGTGAGAGTACAAAGTTCACGCATTGCACACCAACCAACTGCGCTAGACATACATTGTTTATAGATTTTTGGGTTAAGTTATTTTAAAAGTAACTACATATTTTACATTCATCGTGTATCAGAAGAGAGAATAAATTAGACATGCACGACAGCGTAAACTAGTTTTACATTGACATCCAATGAGAATAAAATACACCGCCGATCCCATGGTTTTAAAAGAACTTATTGGCGAAATGATGAATTATCTTTAAATTAATTTTTGAAGTAAATATTTAAAAAAAAAAAAAAAAAGTATACCATAAAATTGGTTGGTAGATTAGTTTTAACTTTTTTTAGTTAAAAGAGAAGGTGAAAAAAGTGAAGAGAAAAGGAAAACCTGAAGGATGGGGGAAGAGAAGAAGCAAGTGGTTGAAGAGCAGGACTGAAAGCAGCACCATCACGTCTCTTTGGTGTTGAACACCCACTTGGAGTTTGAGACTGTGACTCTTCTCCTCCAAATATATCATCAAAGAAATCTTTTCCTTTTCTTCTCCTCCTAACTCCACTATGACTATCCTCACCAAACACCGGTTTCTCGCTCTCCGGTGGAGGAGGCCAACTACACCAACCCGTTTCACCTTCCTCTCCTCCACTCACTGATGAATTTACCGATGACCTCCTCCGCGGTGGTCCCCCAAACACGTCGTTAAAATCAACGTCTGATTTCCTCTGTGATGTGCTCGGATTGTTACTACTATCATCCTCATCATATCCTAACAGAATACTCTCTCGTTGTTCAGAATAACTATAAAATCTCTCCATTCAAAATCTGGCGGGAAATTGTTATTGTTATGGAGAGGAACGGAACAGAACAGAGAGGTTTGTGAGAAAGAACGATGATGTCAGTGAAGAGAATTTTGAAATGAAATAATAATTTGCATTGAATTTTCACAGAGGACAGAGTTAGGTGGCACTGGAAATCTAATAGAAATTGCAAAACCACATAATACAATATGGATAAAGTGTGAATAATTTGTGATACTAAATAAATCAAATGTCTACATATTGTAACTGAAATCAAAATGAACACACCACAGCCTCTCATTCTACCTCTCTGGCTTCTGTCCTTTTCTTTCAGCAATTCTTTGTTTCTTTGCTAACATCCCCCAAATTCAAATACTCTAATTTAATATAAAAACATTTCTAAAATTGTCACCAATGAAAATTATTTATTAAATTAAAAAAACAAGCTTTAGATTATTTCATTAAGATTTAATTAAAAGTATCCTTGAAGCTGTCTCATGCGTTTCCCGATAGGACAACGAAAGATAGGAAGCGTACAGAAACAGAATACAATAACATTGTGGCTTCCAGGAAAAAGCCAAATTATACCGGAAAATGTATGTATGTTGTTTAATGACAAAAAAACAGTAAATAATAATGTTTATCTGTTCAATGCAGAATAAACCAACAAGCAATCAAACAATGAAGGAAACATCAAAATTTAAGATAGGAAATAGGTTTCAAACAAATTTTTAATTCAGAACTGTCTCAACATATTGCGAGTGTGAGACTAATGTTTATGTAAAAGTTATTTCTATAGCAAAAGTTAAATAAAGTGAAGCTATTTTTCATGTAAGTTATAAATTGTTTTCAGAAAGTATCTTGAAGAACATGTATGAAAATAACTTGAAAACAACTTATAGACATGTCATAAGTTCTTTCAAAAAGTCTCGCAGATGTTTTTACTAGTAGATTTAAGTCAATCCAAACATGCCATAAAAGTTCGTTGCCCTCAATGATATCAAATTTCTTATTTACAATAACCAGTAACCACAATATATGTCGCGTAGGGACAAAAGGGATATGGATACAAGAATTCACTCCTTCCATTTACAAGTTGAAATCTAATCTACTCACAACTTGTTATGAAACATGGCATCCATGGAAGGAATGAGAGAAAAACTATGAAAGTATTGTATTGATGGAAATGAATATTATTACAATTGAGAAAGTTGGTTACAATGTGACACCTTAAGCCTATTTATAGGCACTAACTAACTAACTAAATGACCATGGTTATTCCATTGATCTGTTGTGGTGCTGTTGTTGTCTTTCAAGCCTAAAGCACGAAGCAAAGATGCATTGGATGAAGATGAACCCACTTGAGCAGCTTTTTGGAGTAATACAGTGGCAGATAATACAGGTTGTGGAGATGCAGTATTGTAATGGGGAAAAGGGTGATCATTGTTGTTGTTATTGGAGAGATAGAGTGGTGTGAAAAGTGAGAGGGTTGTGGGTTCTGTGATAGAGAAAGATGTGGGGATATCTGAGTGAGGCAAGCTTGAAATGGGACTGCTGAAAGAAGAAGAACAGCTAGTAGAAGTAGAAGCGTTTGAAGACGGCGGTGACAGCCTCGTTGGGTTTTCTGCAATGTCTGATTACAAGCAAAAATAATCTTGAA
>Ga0315914_1005254_pt1 | contig 18934 bp, 7 predicted proteins | sample MpolenodulesMG_FD_203920 | JGI IMG/M metagenome (GOLD analysis project Ga0315914, IMG submission 203920) | Medicago polymorpha root nodule microbial communities from Los Angeles, California, United States - elongated nodules | ecosystem: Host-associated > Plants > Roots > Nodule | place: USA... | reverse complement strand
TCTACCCTTTGTTTCCCTCACCACTCTCATATGAATCTTACTAGAGAATACACAAAGGAAGCTTTAGATCCTTCCAATGATGTAATCTCACTACCCAAGGTGATTACAATATTTATCCCAACCCTAGAGACCCTCCTTACAAAGATACTCAACCCTCAAGTTCCCCCATTTGTAAACCCTAGGCCTCTAGCTTCAGCTCTCTTCGAAAAATCTGCAGAAACCACTTAAATACTAGTCACGGCAGTCCAAAATTGTGTCACGATTTTATCCAATTGCGCCACGATTTTGTCTGAACAACCGTTGTGACCAGTCCCTTTCAAGTGAAACTTGGTGAGGAAGTTGTTGAATCACGTCACGATTTTCCATCTCAAAGACCACACTCACTGCCTATCCAATCGTGTCACGGTGCCCAAAATCGTGACACAATTTCAGGTTTTCCTACAATCACAATTTGAAGCCAATATACAACAGACAATTAACTGCCGCTGGTTAAAAATTGATCGGCAGTTAACTGCCGATGGGGTTATATTGGTAAGTTAGTGGTGTTTTTCAGCCAAACACTATGTGTGAACATCATTCTTCGAAAATTCATCTATAAAAATTAACTCAGCTTCATTATTGTAGTCAATCCATTCACACCAAAGGAAAACGATTCAATAAAAGGTAAAAACTTAGGAAAATTGAGTGCTTTCTTTGGAGTGGAACCTCTTCCATGCACCAGTGAGGAGAGGAGACCAGATACCATGAAGTGAATGGATTTTAGCAATATTGCTTTCTATTTTGATCGATAAGCAATATTCACTGCAGCTGTTCATCCTTATAACTGAGCACTTGCTTTCCATCTTAAGCTTGTGGTATGCAGTGCACCATGTTGTTTTCGAGCTCGATTATCAAGTAGTTGTTGATCACGTCAACAAACCGAAGAAAAGACATTTCGCAGTTTGATGCCGTGTGAATTTTGTTAAGAGACAAAGTGAATAAAGTAAACCATAATTTAGCTAACGTGACAACTAGTAGGAATATGCAAATCAGCCACAGTGAACAAATGAACGAATTTAAAAAAATTTGAGTTTGTTACAACTTGATTAGGCAAACAAAACAAAAAACATGCCTAAAACAATGCAACCTAATTAGTGGAAACCCAGTTACAATTATGAAATCACACCTTTCTTAAACAAAACAAGCACACGTGTATACTCACACCAAGAATTTGATCAAACTCACTTTTTGTTGGAAAACTCAGTCAGTTAATTTTGCTACTACACTATAGATCATCTGGTCCAGCAAGCACAACCTGTCAATATAATTAAAAATTAAAATTGCTATATTCAATTTACATGAAAAACCAAAGTGAAAGAATAAGTATGCATATGAAGTAGATAATCATGTAAGAGAAAGATACATACGTTGCAATCAAGAGCATGTTTCCTGGCGAATGGCGATCATAATCGCGACACAATAATGCCAAAATAATGCCTTCGCTGCGTTACTGATATCACTTCTGACTCCGCATAGCTTATATCAAATGAAATGTTAGTTTAAGGGATATAGCCGTCAAATAAACAACTCAAATCATAGGAAAAAAAAAATACATGGATTACTAAATAGTACCTGCATTGTTAGGGAGTAAATCTCTCTAGTTTGTGCATATTTGCAATTGTAGCTTCTGGTGTATGTGATTCTGGTTGCATGTGTTTCTGCATAACTAGCACTGCGTTACTGGTATAATGTAGGTGATTCTGCTTTTAATGTTTTCTGGCTTATGTTACACTGCATAATATCAATTTTTGATTAACATGTGAATCTGTTTATTTTCTTGGTTTCATTTGTACTGAGTTGGTTTATGGTTTCAATGTTTTATATATATTGCTCGGTACACATTTTTCTATTCAATTGTTACAAAAGACTAATTGGCTTGTTAGAACCAGCATGTGTGAAATAATAATAATTGATAATTTAAGAGTGTACTAAATTCATAAGAAAGGTACATAATATAAATTTGAAATTTAAATATGACTGAATCACAACTTTTTTTAAGAAAGATTGGAAATTGGCAAAGAATGGAGAGATTAAAATTAAAAAATGTAAAGTCCCAAATGGCTAGTTGTTGTAGATAACATATGACATAAATTATACAGTTGGATAGTATAGAATTTTTTTGACTAAAGAAGACTCATTTCATTATAAATAATATAGAAAATATGATGGGGACTTCGATCAAAATGCTGGGACTAAGACTGAAATATTGCAACCTTAGCAGGGGTATGTGCTGCCATATTAGTTTTTGACTTTTTATTCACCAGTTAAAAGAAGATTGCCTTTTAGGGAAAAAAAATGGAACAGTAATTAACTATTATTTAAAAATACATTTTAAATCGGTTCACCGATTTAAAAAGTGTTTCCGAACGTTTGGCTTTTTGGGTGTCTAGGTAGCAATTTCCTAACTAGAATATCTTTATAACCTGTGCATCAACTTCAAAGTTAACTGACTTGAGGTCCATGTTTTCAGCTCATTGAAGAACATTAAGCAATCCCATGACCTCTCCTACGCGTACCTCAAACCTCCAAGGCTTCTGGTACGATGTTGCAACAATAAACTCGCCATTTTCACCTCGTAAACTCACCATCATTGGATGACAAAGTGGCAGCAATGTTGATGTTTACTAAGTTTAAAAGTTACTTAGGACTATTCCTTAATAAAAATCAACATTATAAGTCTTAAGATCTAATTCAATTAACAACATCAATTTTGTTAGAGTTGATACCTTCATCTGAATTTGAATTTAAAACCTCAAGATTATATGCGTTTGTTTCACGTGGTGCTTTCTACTTCGATTAAGACAACAAAAAAAAAACATTAGAAAATGGAAATGCTTGAAAAAAAATACGATATCTTTGAAAATTAAAATGTCAAAAAATTGTTTTTGGTATTTTCGAAAATGTTTTCCTTTTAGTTAGTTTTAACTTTTTTGATAATATCAAATTAGCTTCCATCTCATCTCATCACTATCATAATTAAAATTAAATTCACAGCTAGATGTCATTCCAACCATTTAGGCACAAAGCAAAATTGTAATCGTCCCTTACCAACCTTTGTAGTTTTGAAAAATCAAAGAAAACTCTACTTTCCCTTAGTGGGGCAATAACTCATAATTTTGGGCTGAAATTGGTTCTTCGTTCTGCATGATTGGATCTAAATTTCTTCATTCACCAACCAAAAATTCAGTCAAAAAAAGAAAAAAAAGAACTCACCAACCAACAAGGACAACGATGGAGCACACAGTCTTTCCCATACACAAAAATACGAGTCTAAAAATAAGTTAATCATAGAATTTCTAATTGTGACAATAACCTTTTTGTAACTCATGTGTGAAAAAACTAGTGCTAATACATTTTTGCCCAATTGTCTACCAACTTGAATTAGACTATATCTAATCATTTGCATGTCAGCACTACAAATGGCACCAAAATCTACCCTCAGAAATATTTTGTACATGTAAAAATTAAATTTTTTTACGAAGTAATTAGTTAATATTTGAAAACAAAGGTAAATAAGAAATACATATATTTTTCCTTAAAAAAATAAGATACAAATATTTTGGTTATCATGTTATAAAATTGAAGTATCGGATCAAATTTACCTTATACGAAAAGATTATACTTTCAACTATTTATGTTAGAGGTTTATATCTATTGTCATTTGAACCAATTTATTATTGAATAAGAGATTCATAAATGTGAATTGTAGTGGTGAATATGTCTTACTTTATTTTTTATTTTGAAAAAAATATCTTACTTTATTTTTGGAAAAAGTTATTATGATAATATATTAAAATACAATATTGTGGCTGGGTTAGGTGAGTATGTAAGCATTATAAAAAGCCTCACATTGCAATATCACTTTCTCATATTTCATTTCCCATTTATTATTACACCGTCACGTCACACCAACTTTTTCACCACCTTCTTCTGTATCCCAATCATTCTCGTTCATTCATTCACCTCCCTTTACAAGAAAAAGAAGAAGAAGGAATATGCCTGCTGCTACCAACGCCGCCGCAGAATCTTCCTCAATTTCCGGCCAAACCATTTGTGTCACCGGCGCCGGTGGCTTCATCGCTTCTTGGATGGTTAAGCTCCTCTTGGAGAAAGGCTATACTGTTAGAGGAACCTTGCGAAACCCAGGTGAAAGTTCTCTACTTAATTCCTTAATTTAATTCACATAAATATCTTGATTGTGTTTTAATTTTATGATATAATGAAAATATTATGTCAAGATCATCATCATACATATTTTTTGTTGTAACACGGACACTTTTAATTGAATATGTGTTTCAGTGTCCAAGTGAATTGGTGTTTTTTTTTTTACGTAGGTAAATTGATGTTATTATATTGACGTGGACATGAATGAAATTTGCTATAAATTAATTAATTTTTCAGATGATCCAAAAAATGGGCACTTGAAAGAGTTGGAAGGAGCAAAAGAAAGGCTAACTTTGGTCAAAGTTGATCTCCTTGATATTAACTCCGTTAAAGAAGCCGTTAATGGATGTCATGGTGTCTTTCACACTGCTTCTCCCGTTACAGATAACCCCGTGAGTTTTAATTAATTTCCTCAATTTCTATTCTTTCTTAATTGAGTTTTTTTCATTCTTAATTTTCAGTATTCTCTTTTAAAGGATCCAATCCAAAAAGAAAAATAATAGTATTACTCTCTATCTTAGGATGAATGTCATATTTGTAAAAAGTACATTTTAAAATAAATGTAATTTTCCCCTAAAAAAAAGTTAAATGTTATTTACTCTTTTTAGTATAAATAATATTGATTATTTTTTCCTTTTAATTATATCATTTAATTAATACTATATCCATCATTATCTAAGACATTATATTACACTTTGTCTTCATCTAAGTGGTGACTACATAGCCTCTAAAATAATATGGTAAATTTTATCAAAAGAAATGACGAATAGTTGAATACAAATAGAGTAATTTTAGTTATTTTTCTTTCTTTTATAATTTTTTACTTTATTTTTATTTGTTTTGTGAATGATAAGGAATATATATAGTAGCATAAACACAAAATCATGTCATGTGAACTTTTGAACTGTTGGTGGGTCCTATTCTTACCACCAAACCTTGTTTGCTTGCTTCTTTTTAAGAGAGATAAACGTGGCATGTGAATTTCATAGTGACCAACCTTCTTCTAGAGACATTGTCAAATAAAAAACACCTTCTTAGTAGATAAATGATTTTTCACAACGATTTTGTGATAATTTTTGAGACAACTCTATTTCTTATATTTTAATTGTTTTCTTGTTCTCTCTATTACTAGTTTTTATGTTAATATATATATATATATATATATTTCTTTATACATTTATATTTATAACTTGTCTAAAAAATAAGTTCTTCTTAATAATATGCTCATGGGACTATTATTCTATTATTTTTAAATTTTCAATTGCACACCACCAATTTGATTTTATATGAAAGTTATTGAATTTGAATTCTTAATTTGGACACATAGGAGGAAATGGTGGAGCCAGCAGTGAATGGAGCAAAGAATGTGATCATAGCTGCTGCAGAAGCAAAAGTGAGGCGCGTGGTTTTCACATCATCAATTGGCGCAGTCTATATGGACCCAAATAGGAGTGTTGATGTTGAGGTTGATGAGTCTTGCTGGAGTGATTTGGAGTTTTGCAAGAACACCAAGGTCAATATTCCCTTCCTTTCAATTATTTTATTTTATTTCCTACTAATCAATAGGACACTATAGATATACTATAATCCTACCAATATTATGACAAGATTGATTCATATTTAAAGCAAATTTTGATTTTCTTAAAATTTTAAAATAATGAGTCTAAAATATGTGTCTATATTGATTGGACAACTAAGATACGTATGCACTCATAGGATTGTGATGGAACACGATCCGGATCCATTATAGTCGGGGCAACTAAATACATTTAAGTTTTGACAAATGCGATTGAATTTAGTCTCGTAAGTGCAATTCAAATTATAAAATGCATCATGAATACCAGATATGTTGGGGCGTAACTGCGTAAGTTTGAACCCATAATACCCTACATATTTGCACTTGTGTGAGTTTTGCAGCTAAATTTTTCAACAAAAAAAAGAAAGTATGCGATTGATTTGAAATTTGAATATTGTAGAATTGGTACTGCTATGGGAAAGCAGTGGCAGAACAAGCAGCTTGGGATGTAGCAAAAGAGAAAGGGGTGGATTTGGTTGTTGTGAATCCAGTTTTGGTTCTTGGACCATTGCTACAACCTACGATCAATGCAAGCACAATTCACATACTAAAATACCTAACTGGTTCAGCTAAGACCTATGCAAATGCAACACAAGCTTATGTTCATGTTAGGGATGTGGCATTAGCTCACATACTTGTTTATGAGAAACCTTCTGCTTCTGGTAGATACTTATGTGCTGAAAGTTCACTGCACCGCGGAGAGCTTGTTGAAATTCTTGCTAAGTATTTCCCTGAGTACCCAATTCCTACCAAGTAAGTCACTCTTAAATTATTGTTGATTTTATTCTTTTTTTGGCATATCATGGCCAAATTATACTATTTCGTTATTTTTCCATTACCATTTAAATGAAATGTGTTGACATTCGTAATAGATACACTAACCAAAAGTTTTAGCATTTTGCAATTTTGGTATCATTACACACGAAGGTTACTGGAAAATGACATTTTGCTAGTTTAGTTGTTACTACTACTAGTAGCCATGTGCGTTACCAATTAGGTAAAGAGTCAAGGATTTTGATAATATTTTGGTCTCATTCATTGCTTGATAATAATAACTTGGCTATTTTTTTAATACAAAGAATTCACAATCATATATGTTGTCACTCCTAGAAACCTTGGTGGTTGGTTAAACACTTTTTTTTGTAAGATGTAGAATAGAATGAAAATATGTAAAGTGTTGAAAGAGTATGTTGAAAAGAATTGGAGACGAATTGAATGGTGTCGTAGATGGTATACCAAATCTGATCTGTTCATGTGGTCTACGTTACATTTCCACCAAAAGGAATTAAGTTTATAAAATCAAGTGGAGCATATGAGTCCTTACCAAACCCAATGTCCTTATCACACTATCTATCACCAACTTCTTCCATGAATATGGGCATGCTAAATCATCAATGCCAAAAAACTTTATATTGATATTTTTTTTCATTCAAGAATGGGCAACATAAACTGGTAGATTAGTCAAATAATTTTATAATACTATTAATTTGAGGGTATATTATCGAAAATAATTAAACTTTTTATTTTTGAAAAATGTCTTTCAACATGACAGTCAAATTTATTTGAGTAGTGCTAGCAACACTCTCTCTTCAACACTCTCTCAAATACTCATTTTTTTATTGATTTAAATCAAGGTGGGTCTCACATTTTGGAAATGGGTTCCACTTAAAATGGTGGGGCATGCATTAATTTCATCCAATAAAAGAGTGAGTGTTAGAGATAGTGTTGAAAAGAGAGTGTCTCTAGCATTCCTCAATTTATTTTGGAAATGTCATTTTTTTTAAATGTCTGGGAAAAAAGAAATAAATTAATTGACGTCAAAATATTGATCATTTTACTACGATGTCTAAGGAGATTTGAACTAGGTTAGAAGGTCAAATTTTGACCACTTAACTAACATGTTTTGAACTCAGTATCCTTCAAAAAAAAAAGTTTCGAATTCAGTACATAATTAATTTCAATGCATTTTAGTTTCAATTCAAAACACTCAACTTATGTATGTTTAATTTCAAGATTGTACTCTTAATCATACACGTTGTCTAAATGTAATAATTTGGTTTGAAATCGAGAATATTTTCACCTTAAAATTAACTAGTTCATGTTTTACACATGCAGGTGTTCAGATGAAAAGAATCCTCGAGTGAAACCACATATCTTCTCAAATAAAAAACTGAAGGATTTGGGATTGGAATTCACTCCAGTGAGTGAATGTTTATATGAAACCGTTAAGAGCCTACAAGACCAAGGTCACCTTTCTATTCCAAACAAAGAAGATTCTCTACCAGTCAAATCCTAAACCAACCATCCTTTGTTAATCTTGTTAACAAGTTTAATTGAGGGCCAAAAAGAATCATCTTTTAGCTACCTGCGAGGCTTTAGGCTCTAGCAATTTGATAATATAAATGACCGTAATTGGATATTGTAAGAAAGTATCATGCAAGAATTACTATTGTCGTTATGTTTGAAAAATATGTCCATTATATTGTTGTCATCCTTATTAACAATAATACATTTTTCCCTCTCAAAAAAAATATTTTTTTTTGTTACTACAATAATAAATACATTGATTACCATTTAAAAAAAAATATATCCTTCAAAAAAAAAATTCTTTTATTATAAGCCAAATGTGTAATAACAAGAGTGCAATAGGTATTCTAACCTATTTACAAACAAGACTCAACCACTAAGCATATACACTACAAATTAGTACACCATTTTTTTTAATGGCAGATTAGTACATCAATTAGCAAACATTCACCCACATCATCGTTGAAGACAATGTTGTTCCTCATTAATCAAATACTTCATGTAGTTGCTAGCCAAATCAAAATTTTCACCCTCTTAGCTTTCTTTCCATTGACCAATTTACTCTCATCCATCTAAATATCTCCCTCCAAACCTATTGAAAGAAAAGCTACAAGTTGTAAACAAATGATTAAATGATTCATTCTCTTTAAAGCACCAAACACATTCCATTCCAATTTCCATGAGCAACTTGAATAGCCCCCCTTTTTGCTACTTAATCACGAGTAGGTGTTTGACTGATATCAATGTCCATCCAAACATCATAACTTTTTATTGTAAATTACCCTTCAATGCCTTGGTACAAGTTTCAGCCACACAAATAGGGATGAAATAGACAAGGACGGCCTACAGAGGTTTACGGCTTAGCCTATGACAAGCAAGATAAGACCAGGTTTTTTTCTTAAATAAAGAAGGTTTGTAAGCATTTTTAGAAACCTATTTAGCTTAAAAGATATATGGTCTACATAGGTAAATATGAATAAAATTATTGATTATTATATTATATTTTGTACTTTGAGTTAAATTATAAATTTGTTAACCTTTACAGTAATTTAAGCTTACTAGTCTACATTAATTTTTAACATATTTAAATGTATTATTATAAACTATAATTAAAGTAAGATATAATATATAACAAAGTTCTAAAAATTCATGTTAAATATCAAAAGAGAGATTAATCTCATTGATATAATAGTTCGCTAGTCAATTTAACCTTAGATAACTTTACTTATTTAAAGATGGTCATATGATATAGGCTTTTAACCATGTTAGCAGACCATATCAATCTTTCAGAAGGTTAGACTCAGGTCCAAAAAGTAAGTCTTCGACAGACCGCAAGTCAGGCTTATGCCTTAAATTTTTTGACATGTCAGAATTAGGCCTTGCAAATTCTAACTTGGCCTAACATATTTCCACTCGAGCACTGCTGTAACACTCTAATTCCCACATTTTATTTTTATAATAAAAATGCATTTAAAATAAAGAAACACACAAGGGTGCCACACATCTTCTAAAAAAATTCAAAAGTACTTCATTCAAATCAAAAACATTGCAATGGAATAGTTTTCAAAAACTTTAAAGTACATGTCGCATCACAATTTCAACACCAAAACTAAATTCAAAAGAATTCTAAAATAGAGTCTAAAATAAAAAGAATCTCTGGTCCCTAGTGTTACTGATCAGAGTTTCGACTCAATAAAACTCCCAAAAAGCGATAGACAAAAAGGAGAAGGCCCCAACGCCATCCTCCGAGACTCACTGCTACTAAGATCTTCTTACTGCAAATCTACACTACAAGGGTGCAGGCACCCAACCCGCCACTAGAGGGTGAGAATATATTCAACACAAGAAATGAATAAACACATGTATCGATCCAGACAAAAGAACACTTTAATTACATCTAAGCATGTATACATCAAAGTCAAATAATAGTCACATTGAAACATATACATTCATTTAGCAAAATCAATATGAATCAATCAACACCTTATAATGACAAGTAAGCATAAACAACATTTAAGAGTATTGAATAGTCATTTTGCAAAATATAGACTATTCACACATAACCATATAGAAGCACATCATTGAATATCACGTCTTTAAATATTTACACATCTTTAAATAACACATCTTTTAATCACACAAATTCAAGTAGACTTGTAGTTATGCATGCAATGTCCCTAACTCGACTCTATATGCATGTGGTACCAAACTTACTCACCAATTTTATCCCATCATCTTTGAATACAACACCATCAAAGTATTTTAAAGGGAAAATTATCTTTGAGTACAACACCATCAAAGTATGTTAAATCACATCGTTAAATAGACTCAACCATGAATGCATGAACACAAAGTAATGACTCGACAATGCACATTTTTTATATGACTCGACAAATACACATCTTTAAATAACATCATCGTCAAACATCACATCTTTATATTACACATCTTCAAATATCACATCTTTATATAACACATCTTTAAATCACACATCTTCAAATAACATATTAATACTAATCATCAAATAAAACATCATCTAAAAATAACAGGAACAATTTTCATTATAACTATGATCTCAAAAGGTTTATCATAATTCATATGGTAGCAATTATTCTTCACCGCACATAATTGTATATACAGGACAATTAATTGACTTCGGCAGCTTCATGTAATCTACTAGAAATCTATCACAAAACATGTACACGTATGCTATATATATTCATACATGTTAATACAAATGGCTCTTTTAATCCAATTAACTTATATATATAAATCCAGTAAGTGGCTCGAAGGGCATGTACATATATATTAGTGTACGACTTGTATTATGAAATTATTGATGGGATTAGTTATGTGGTCACCTAACCAATAACGTCAAATAATTTCAATATTAAATCATCATATTAATTCATAACTCTGTATTAGTATTTCTATGTTATAATTCCAACTCAATGACATATTCCCTTTTAATTAATTTTAAATTTTAAATTTAATTTCTAAACCAAGAACTACATCGGCTAATATATGTCATGTTATCATGAAACTCTTTTCACAAAATTACATTTACCGAATTCAATCGGTAATTCTCGAACTCACAATTAAATTAATTCTGAAGCATATTCAGTCACACACAGAGGCATACGACATGAACATCTTAACATATATTCAAGTCATAAAATACACAAATCACATTTAAATTAATGATTGAATCAGAAATAAAAATCAAACATATAATTATAGCAATGTAAGAAAAATATGAATTTAACAAGAATCATCAAAAGATTACGAAAAAACCAATGGAAAACAAAACCCTTCACTACCCACATGAGTACACAACCCTTATGAAGAATAAAACTCCCCCTTACCTCTAATTTTGCGAAATTGATGATTTCCTACAGTGAAATCTCTCTCTAGGTTCTTCTCGCTATTCCACTTTGCTTCTTCTCTCCATAACCTAGTTTTTCTTTTGCCGTTTTGTTTCTCTCTCTCTCGGTAAGCCTTCTTCTCTAATTCTCTTTTCTATTTATAAGCTCAAATTGAGTTTGTTACCAATCTTTTTAGATTACTTCTAGGTTTGTTACTAATCTTTTCAAATTACTAACTGCATCTCTCGAATTTGTTACTATTATTTCTGTAACAACATCGTCTTGTTATTCACACTCCCCTCTACTTAAATCATTAAAGCACTACTCATCTCACTAACTACACCTCTTTTCTACTCAATTTTACTAATCCCCCCGTTCGCACTCTAATTTCTTATTTTCTCTAAAAAAAAACTCTATTTTCTTTCTAAATATTATTTTATCTCACTCTTTTATTTAATTACACTACTACCATTAATTAAAGCTCCAGTTTATATATGCTACCCTTATTAATCCAATGTCTCTATCCCAATTAACTAAACAACCTCACCCAAACATGTTAAAACATATTTAATTCAAATAAAAATAAAATAATAATGTCAAACAATCAACCCTACTACTACTAATAATAATACTAATATTATCTAATAAGTATATTAATAAAATAATATTAAAAATTGGGGTGTTACAACTACTATATATAGCGAAGTGCTAGTTCTAGAAAACATCCCGACATGCATTATTAAGTGTTAATGCCAAACTTTTGACTCTTTGACCAGCGGAATACACGAAAATTTGGTGTGAATTAACTAATCAGCTTCCTTCGTGATAATATCGGGACGTTTTGCTTCGCGAAACATAGCATTTCCGTTTCCACCTTTACAAACCCACACTTTCTTCGACAAAGGAAGATAATAACACATTTTCATCGAGAATCCATCGACGACGTTGTCTTCAAGCCGTCCCCATTTATCATTAACATTTATGAGAGATGCTATATGGTACAAACCGTAATTTCACGAAGACCCTTTAAACTCTTTCTCTCTCACGATTTTAATCCTTCTTCTTTACGTTGACTTCCTCACACTAGACTACAACCCTAATCACTCATCATCCATGTTTTGTACCTCTTCAACCGTCGATGCAAAGACTAGCCAATGTACAATCATCATATGACAGATATATAGCTTTACATAGCCCCTGAAAGACTTCTAAACAGCCCCATTGTGTTAACGGGACAACTATCATCCCATGATTTTATACTAGACTCTAACCCGTGCGATGCACAAGTTTTTTAGAGTTTCATATATAAGTATCAAATTGGTTATATTATTACTTTTAGAGTTACATTTAAATGAAAGTTATATGGTGCCGGTAACTTGGCCGCTAACTAACGGAAGGGTGTTGCAGTAACCCTCAGACTTACCCTTAATCATGGTGAAGGATCCTCCCAGTAGCATGCGCTAACCCCTGACATTCGTGAGCTTATTCAAAGATTGACGCAAGAGCAGCACACACAACAAATGACGAGTCACGAGGCCGTTGTGCAAGATTTGCTTGGCCGACAACGATCATTGAGGAGCAACTAGCTCAGTTTAGGCAAGCACAAGATGGGAGTTCAAGTGAGCAAGCGCCAATTTTGGATGCCAATGTCGACCCTTATCCAATTTATGGCAAAAACGGCGAGGAGGTGGAGAGTGACGAGGAGGATTGAAGTTGGACCCTTGATGATGTGTTCTTGCATGTTATTTTCTTCTGCCATGGGTTTTCTTCGTGCAGGGTGTGTAATATTTGTTGAAGTTTCTTATGCTTCCTGGTACAATTGCTACTTATTTGCTACTATGATATGTATGTAATATTATTATGTACACTTTTAATTTCATTGCTATTAGACTTAATATTTTATGTGTGCTATTACTTTAATTTCTATTTTTAACTATTTTTTAAAATCAATTAAATTAAAAAAAACCATTTAATTACGTTTTTTTAAATAATTTTGAATAATTTTGAAACAATGAAATAGAAAATACAATTTAAAATCGTTTTTAAAATTATTTTAAATATTGGTGTTTTTTAAAATAATAATTAAATTAAAAAAACAATTAAAAAGGGTTTTTTTATAAAAAAAATACTATTATACATTTTCCTAGGGGCATACCCCTCGCAAGGCTCCTGTCACATTGTAGATCAGACTGCGGCTGATGTGACATGTGACAGTGGGTCAAAAGTGCGGTGTGTCAGAAGAGCAGGCTGTTGAGTCAGACATTTTGCCAGGGTATGTGCCAGTACATTTGTCAGGAGTTATGTGAGGGGTTCTAACAGGAGTAAGTCCCTCAAAAATTTGCCAGGAGCTAAAACCCTGACATAACTATTTGTGATGACTGTATTTGCTAGCGTTGCTGTTCCTCGTAAAAGCCCTGGAAAATTGTAATTTCTCAAGAATTTTTGCAATTTCCCAGGGATTCCGCACCTGTTAAATTTCCATATTTCTTGTAGTGTTGGTTCTTTCTGTAAAAAGAAAAACGTGTTTGGTTTTAAGGTTTGCCAAATTGATTTAGTTAAAAATGATATGAAAATGAAGTCGCTTATGTTTAGAGGTGGCTTTTAGGGTACACAAATTGTAAAATTTGTGTACCTATACACAAACACACATTGAACCTTTGATTTATCACAATTTGTGTACCTATACACAAACACACATTGAACCTTTGATTTATCACTTGAAAAATGAATGGTTAGGATCTCATGTAGACATACTTAGACCATGTGGATGTGGTCTACAAAAGTTGTTTACCTTTTTTTTTTACAAAAAAAGTTGTTTACTTTATGAAATCGATATTTAAAAGAAATATGAATTTATAGGATGCATTTATTCACTAATAAAATATATTTAAATATAAATAGGGCTTGTTATTTTTTCGTCAACTTTATTTTTTTTAACAGAGCTAAATTCAATTAATTATATATTACTTTCTACAAAAAATTCATTTTTTTAATTTATATTGTACTTTTTGAGAGTCATTATTTTTCGTTTGTTTATGAAATTCTTTTACGTTTTTTTTTTAATGATGAAATTCTTTTACATGTTTTCTCAATTCTTACCGATATTATGTGCACCAATAAACCTACATTTTTTCAAACTTTTTATGGGACTTTTTTTTTTCACTTTTCAAACCTAAAACATAATTGTATTTAAAATTATTTGTTTTGTTTTTAAGAATTTAAATTATTTGTTGTAAGTAAAAGGGAGTAAATTCACGCTGTTGTGAGGCTACGTTAGTGTCGAAAAAATATATCTCTTGTTTTTTTTTGTCAAGAAAATATATATGCTTAATTAACATTTTCATATATACTTTTTTTTGTCAAGAAAATATATATGCTTTATTAACATTTTAATATATATTTTATTAATAAATAAATACACCACAATCCCAAAAATTCATTTTCATCAAAACTAACCTTGTAAACAGCTTTTGTAAATGTAGACCATCATTACAAGAAAAAGATTTGTGCACCATGCAAAAGTTGTGCAAAAATGACCCTAAATTAAATCTGGACCGTTTACGGTTGAGATCTGCGCTGTTAAAGGGATGGGTGACCTGCTGATGTTGTTGCTGCTACGGTACCGCGGGTCCCACTTGTTGATTAAATCGGAATATTTTAAATTTTTATTTTTCAAATGTTGTATTGGGCTTAAATAACAAAAGTTGGCCCATAAGAAAATGTTGTATTGGGCTTAATGGTATATGGAAATTATTAAATTTTCCTTAAATCTTAATATAAATTAAATATACAATTAATCATTATTCAAAATTAAATATACAATAAATCATATTTATAAATTAAAAATAAATTAAATTGAAAATGAATAAAAAGTTAGTATAAGTTGTTGAAGTAAATTGAGAAAAATTAGATAATTGGATTTTTTTTTCTTTTCGAAAATTTAGAACATTTATAATTGGATAAAAATTTAGTAATTAGATTGTTTATCATGTTTCAAAAATTTAGATAATTGGATAAAAATTTAGTAATTGGATTTTTGTTTTAATTTTCGAAAATTTAGAATATGAATAATTTAGGCAAAAAAATAGACAGTTTAGTCACTATTATAAACAAAATATAACCAGTTAGGTTTATTTAATAAATAGTGTGTGTGATGTATATTAAAGACCATATAGATTAATTATTGAATAAATATAAAATGTCAGGTTTTGCTTATTTTGGTGAACTAAGTGTGTACATTATTGTTGAATGTGTCAAGGTAAATTGACATTAAAATACATAAAACATTTATACATTAGCAAGTTAGAATTGATGTATTTTTAAGATTTTTTTTTTGCATTTTTTATTCTTGAGTTTATTTAATTAACGTGGTATTATGTTATTTTCATTTCAATGTGTTTAAAGAATAGATGTAATTTGTTATCTATATTGAATTTATAAATTAGTTTTATAATAATGAAATTTTTTTAAATACAATCCACGTAGTGAATATCTTGATTAATCAATTAACATTTATCCAAGTGCTTTCCGTATAAGATTCTTGTTGTTAAGGTAAGATATGTGGGTTTGACAATCCACGTAGTGAATATATTGATTAATCAATTAACATTTATTCAAGTACTTTCCGTATAAGATTCTTATTGTTAGGGTAAGATATGTGGGTTTGATTAGTCGTGCTTCCAAGCAGTTTAGGTCGAAGACTATTGTCGTTAGGGTTAGAGTTACAAGCTTGATTAGTCGTTAAAAAGTTTGATTAGTCATTGAACGTTCATCCAAGTACTTTGACTCCAAGATTCTTTCAGTTAGGGTAAGAGTTGTGAGTTTGATCGGTTGTGCTGACATCTTTGAATTAGTTTAGGTCAAAGAATCTTGTCATTAGGGTGAGAGGTGTAAGCTTGGTTAGTCGATAACAAGAGTTTGATTAGTCAGTGAACGTTCGTCCAAGTACTTTAACTCCAAGTTTCTTTTAGTTAGGGTAAGAGTTGTAATTTTGATCAGTCGTGCTGGAGTCTTTGTAGTAGTTTAGGTCAAAGAATCTTGTTATTAAGGTTATAGTTGTCATTAGGGTTAGAGTTGTAAGCTTGGTTAGTCGATAACAAGAGTTTGATTAGTTAGTGAACGTTCACCCAAGTACTTTGACTCCAAGATTCTTTCAGTTAGGGTAAGAGTTGCGAGTTCGATCAGTCGTGTTGAAGTCGTTGAAGTAGTTTAGGTCAAAGAATCTTGACATTAGGGTGAGAGTTGTCGTTAGGGTTAGAGTTGTAAGCTTGGTTAGTCGATAACAAGAGTTTGATTAGTCATTGAACGTTCATCCAATTACTTTGACTCCAAGATTCGTCCAGTTAGGGCAAGAGTTGCGAGTTGGATCAGTCGTGATGACATCTTTGAATTAGTTTAGGTCAAGGAATCTTGTCATTAAGGTAAGAGTTGTCGTTAGGATTAAAGTTGTAAGCTTGGTTAGTCGATAACAAGAGTTTGATTAGTCGTTGAACGTTCATCCAATTACTTTGACTCCAAGATTCTTTTTGTTAGGTAAGAACTGTGAGTTTAATTAGTCGTGCTTACATCTTTGAGAGTTACAAGCTTGATTAGTCGATAAATATTTTGATTAGTCGTTGAACGTTCATCCAAGTACTTTGACTCCAAGATTCTTTCAGTTAGGGTAAGAGTTGTGAGTTTGATCAGTCGTGTTGAAGTCTTTGTAGTAGTTTAGGTCGAAGAATATTGTCATTAGGGTGAGAGTTACAAGCTTGATTAGTCGATAAATAGTTTTATTAGTCATTGTACGTTCATCCAAGTACTTTGACTCCAAGATTCTTTCAGTTAGGGTAAGAGTTGTGAGTTTGATCAATCGTGTTGAAGTCTTTGTAGTAGTTTATGTCAAAGAAACTTGTCATTAGGTTGAGAGTTACAAGCTTGATTAGTTGATAAATAGTTTTATTAGTCACTGAACATTCATCACACTACTTTGACTTCAATATTCTTTCAGTTAGGGTAAGAGTTGTGAGTTTGACAAGTTGTTGTGACATCTTTGAATTAGTTTAGGTTGAAGAATCTTGTCATTAGGGTGAGAGTTGTAAGCTTGGTTAGTCGATAACAAGAGTTTGATTAGTCATTGAACGTTCATCTAAGTACTTTGGCTCCAAGATTCTTTCAGTTAGGGTAAAAGTTGTGAGTTTGATCAGTCGTGCTAACATCTTTGAATTAGTTTAGGTCAAAGAATCTTGTCATTAGGGTGAGAGTTGTGATTAGGGTGATAGTTTTTTATTTCCACAATTTTGTTTCTTCTATTATGGTTGGACTTCATTTGATATTCCTTTTCAAATTCATCATTTTTCTAAATTTCACAATTATTTTTCTTCTATTAGGGTTGGACTTTATTTGATCTTCTTTTTCAAATTTATCATTTTTCTAATTTCAACAAATTTGTCCCTTCTACTAGGGTTGGACTTTATTTGCTCTTCCTTTTTAAATTTGTTCATTCTACTAGGGTTGAACTTTATTTGATATTCATTTTAAAATTCTTCATAGTATAGAGTACAAAAGAGTTAAAAGAGATTATTTTCTTTATATATAGTGTGGATTACGTGAAACGAATATATTAACCAAAAAAATGGTGTTATTTTTTAAAAAATAAATAAATAAGGGAACGATTTTTAATTTTTTTTGAATAAATGCAATGAATTGAATATTAACTAAAAAAAACTTAATTTCACTTTAAATATTGTTTTTGGCATAATCATATTATTCAATTTCCCTTTTCCTCTTATGCCAAAATAATCAAATTTTATCTCCCTCCAATTTCACCTTTTCTTTTATGTCAAAATAATCAAATTTTATTCCCCTTCCATTTCACTTTCCCTCTTATGCCAAAATAATTGAATTTCATTTCCCTCTTATGCCACTATTTTCACTTGGCTCCAACATTTCCCTTCATTTAATTTTCAGAAAAAGCCCCATATTGAATGAAACTAGATTTCCATGTGTTCTATTTTTCTTCTCCAAATCAAAACCTAAAGAACAAAAGCCACTCCATATTTTCTTCTTCCTCTGTTGTTGTAGACTCTTTCTTCTTCTTCGTTCTCCTTTTTTTGGTCACCACCACCACCACCAACTTCCGGTCACCACAACTCTTCCGTCCGGCCTCCTTTAAAATCCCCACCACCACCATTGAATTCCTCTCTTCTTCCTCTACAAAAGCCCTCAATTTATTTTTAGATGGAAAAACCAAACCCACCACATTCTTCCTCATTATGTCAGCAACAAAACCTCTATGTTTATTTTGCAATCGGAGCAACTTTGTCGGCGACCACCGTGCCGGAGTTCATCTCTGCCGCGCCGGAAAAGTGGTTGACGGCCATTTACTCCATTTTTCTCCTTCTTGGTGAGTTTCATCTTCCTTCCCTCCTCTAAAGTGTATTGTAGGAGTTTTGTATACGGATTTTCGGATTATGTGCTATAGGAGTATGAAGTTTCAATAATA
>Ga0315914_1005252_pt1 | contig 18935 bp, 7 predicted proteins | sample MpolenodulesMG_FD_203920 | JGI IMG/M metagenome (GOLD analysis project Ga0315914, IMG submission 203920) | Medicago polymorpha root nodule microbial communities from Los Angeles, California, United States - elongated nodules | ecosystem: Host-associated > Plants > Roots > Nodule | place: USA... | reverse complement strand
GTTAGGCGAACCAGGATAAATCTCTTGTGTTCTCTCTCTTCTCTCATCTCTTAATTTCTGGCCGTCACATTTAACCTATAACTAACTATATTAATTTTCCAGAGTGCTCTGGTCCTTAAACTAAAATCAAATTATTAACCTACTACTTAATAATTATCCAGAACCTCCTGGTCCTATTTATTAATTAACTATTTTATTCTTAATATTTCCAGTGTTCTGGTCCTTTTTCGCTTTATTTATTTCAGTTATATATCCAGAGTTTTCTGGTCCTTTACTGCTTTATTTATTTCAGTTATATATATCCAGAGTTTTCTGGTCCTTTACTACTTTATTTATTTCAGTCTTTTATTCCATAATTTTTCTGGTCCTTTTATTTATTTTATTATCCAGAGTTCTCTGGTCCCAATATTATAATATTTTATTACCACTCACACTAACCAAGATTTTTTTTTTAGCATATATTCTGATTTAAGTTTCAGGAATAATTTTTAAAAATGGTCACAATTCAAATCCTTCCTTTCTTGTGACATTTATTGCTACTTCAGAGTTGATACATTTTTGTCAAATATGGTGTTAGAATGGATCTATGAGTCCATCATCGTTGATTCACCAATTTGTTCCATCAACAACAACACCATTAACTCTTCTTTGAGACATGGGCTTAACTACCACCCTAATGTTTGTACCTAGTTCGTAAAAATTAAATACGACAAGAAAATCATATTAAATACGGTCTACCTATTTTTATCATATATTGTAGTATATCATCACATTCTTTGGTAAAAAAAAGAAGAAGATAATATTGTGTTTATGGTACTTTCTCTCAAAGAATTATGATTTTTTGTATCCTAAAGCGAGGGTTTGGACTGCCTTCTGCTTTGTTCTACCCTATGTAAGGGCTTATAATAAAGGGACCTTTTTCTTTTGTAATATATATTATGCATAAATATTTAAAGGAACACACATGTTTTTTTTTGGTAGCAAGAACACACATGTTTTAATAACATGAGAAAATATTTAGATGGGCAAAAGATCTTTTTTTTTAATTACATGTGAAAATACAAAGAAATAGATGAAGATAAATGAAGGACAAATAAAATGATAAATAATGATGGCGTTCCTTGTCTAAATTTCACATGATAACAGAATTAATTTATAATTTGTCTAAAAAAAATAAAGGAATATCGTCAAATTTTATGCAATTATAAAGAAAAAATCAACTAATTTATACATAACAGACACATAATGCAAAAATGAAATAAGTGTTAGAATTTAGAATTAATTTGTATTTCTAACGTATATAATATTCATTCTCACATAACATGAATGACTTTGAAAATGTCATAAGGGTGTTATGTTGTAGTTGATTGTAATATCAGTGACCCACGTACGTGACTTTCAAAGCCATTTAATACACAAGAATGAATAAAAATCAATTGTGTATGATTCATATAATATTCAAAAGTATTTTTAATTTTTTTAATTTAAACTTGATATTATATTAATTGTGTTTCTATCTTTTATTTAATTAAAACTCCTAACACTTAAATTGAAGGGGTTTGCATACCTAAGAAGATTAGTCTAATTTCTTAGTTTTGTTTTTTTTGGGCTTAAGCCATCGTTTGTATTTGTACAAAATAAAAATAAAAATTCATTACACAAGTTTCAAGATATAATTGTTGCATTTGCTTCGTTTTTTTTTTAAGAAAGACTTGCTTCCTTAATAAATGTCTTAATGCATGTGGTAGAAGTTTCCAACTTTTTTACATACTTATTCAATCAAATAAGAGTTAAATAAGTTTTTTTATCCTTATAAATATAACAAGTTTCATTTTAAGTTCTCGTAAAAAAAATTACATATTTGCGTCTCTATAAAAAATTTCAACCCTTATAAAATTCAAATTTGCTTAACTACCCATAAACTTTTAAACTTTTGAATGATTTTTTCCAAACATGTTTAGAACATTATAAAAAAAAATTTGCAAAAAAATGTGTTCAAAATTTGATTTATAGGTGCGAATTTTCATTACTATTATCTAAAAACTTTTGATGTTTGAAAAAAATTAATTTTTTGTAAAAGAGTTTCTTATAATGTTCTCAACCCATATGAAAAAATAATTCAAAAATTTAAAATTTTAAGTATAATTAAACAAATTTTAATTTAGTGGAGACTAAAACTATGTGGAAATTTTTTATAAGGACATAAACTTGCCACGTTTTAGGACTAAAAATGAAATCCATTATAAATATAAGGATCAAAGACTCATTTAGCTCATCAAGTTATAGTATAGTGTCATTTTTTTCTTTAGTTTCTATTTATGGTGACATAAATCCCCCTTACAACTCATGAATTAAGAATCTAGCAACAACAAGGTCTGCTCGACGTAACTTCGGAGTTAATAAAACTTTTCATAAATGATTGATGAACTGATATTATCAATGTAGTATGATTTATTTGATGTATATAAATAGAGAATTTATTAGTATGTACAATACATTTATTATATACATATATCTAATGAGATGTTGTCAGCATCGACACATCATTAGATGCACGTGTAAACTTTACAGTGTAATTATATAATAATTGAGCTCATAAGTAAAATGACTTTACAGATAATTAAATTAATTTATCATAATCCATAAGTTCTAATTTATCTAACAAAATATCGAAATTGTTACGCCAAACACAATGATCATAGTTCAAACTTCAATTCTTCTAGTATGAATTTTTAATAACTATTGTCATTTTATCAAGATAAAAAAAAGATTATTGTATGATAAGATATGAAGGAAAGAAATGTGCATTTCACACTGACCCACATTATAAGAATACCAAATGGGATCAATATCCGCACATTTCCCCACCTTTCTGTCCCTGTTCCCCCTCCTCCTCCCTCCCACGAGAGATGTTTTGTTGGTAGTTCATAGTTGATACTTGATATAAGAAATTGACAAATGATATTGACATACCCTTTCATTAAAATAAAATGTTTGGGTCAAGCTACTACTTTCAAACCATCAAGGGAGTTGGCAGTTCGTCGGGTACTCTCCCAATTGTTTCTACTTGGATTGGAATATGCATCAACCATGCATGTGTAATGTGTTGTCACAATCTTGAACTATGATCTAGTAGAATGCACACATTTATTCTCAACCCTCCACGTTTCTACTTCTATAGTAGTAACCCTCCTTTATGTTTATTTCTTTCAACATGACATGCAAGATTTTCGATATTTTAAAATGATCATCGAGAGATATTGTAAACTTTTAATCAAATTTGTAGGAACTAAACTCATATAAAGTTATAATATCTTACATGCATTTGGATTAAAGTTGAGCTCGAACAGAGACTCTCTACTTCATATCTAGGGTGCGTTTGTTTCAAATTATATTTGTAAATTTTTTAGAATACAATTATAAAAATATACACGTCTATGTTTATTACAAGTTTACTAAGTTTTATTATACAAGAGTTTTTCTCCATTTATTCTATTTAGAGAGATAAAGACACATAAAATCTTGAAAAAAATAAAATATAATTAATGATGGTGGGACTCACTTAGTGGTAGAACTCACTTAGTGGTAGAACTCACTATATATTTTTTGTGTCTATCTCTCTCTAAATTGCAAATTTCATTTATTTTATCAAATGAAGAGGATTTTAACCCACAAAGAACATACATTAAATACAAAAGTGTGACATTTTTTTATCCAACAAAAATTACGAGATTAAATGAGTTAATTTTTTTTTATACACGCGAAAATATTATTTTGAGAAAACATATCAAAATAATTAGAAACTTGAAGATTGAAACAAAGGAAAAGTATCCTAACACGACCTGAAACCTATACCTTATCCAAAGTAAAGAGATATTTTTTTATGGTCACAAACATAAATAAATTGTATTTAGTTACATAAATAAAAAAGACTTTTTCTCAAAATGCTAAATTATTTAATTATAATTTTTTTGTATTATTAAAGAAAATCTTTTAATGTTTGTGATGATAGTTAAGTATGTATCTAAACAATATTCATTTATGCTTAATGCTTGTGATGATAGTAAAATTTGTCGGAAGTAAGTTTATTAAGGCAGGAGCAGGACAATTACCGCAACTGTACCATGAAAATGAAGGAGACATTTTTCTCTTTCCAACATTGGACCAAAAAATATTAATGACTTTAATAACACGTCGGCAAGAGTCAGAAAAGTACATTGGTTTCCTCTTTACAATTACATAAATACCCTTACTTCAATACCATATGTCTTTAACAAATAAGGGTGAAAATGGTCAAATAGATAAAAATCAGGTTACACTCTGTTTCCGAAAGTGGGTTGTTTGGCGGTGTATAACAGCGATGAATCTTATAATCACTTTTTTTCTACAAAACGCACTTCTAGACTCACACTTTACTCTCTCTCTCTTAAACGCCGTCGTTTTGGAATTTGTCTTCGCTGTTTCGTTCTCCAAAAAGGGGCAAAATAATTAACGCGGAAATTCACGAATTTTTGCCACCAATATTTGGGGAAATCGGATCTCAGGTTAATTTCCACCCCTTTTCTTCTTTCTTTCGCCGAATTCGATAATTCAAGGTTTCGTTTTTTTTCCCTCTGATTTTCATAGCTGAATTTGTTGTACTTTATTTTTTTGTTTTCAATTTGGGATTTTTCAGTTTTAGGTTTTTTTAATTGTGGGGTTTGATCAAATTTTGATTTTTATTATTTGATTGTGGAAAATTCTGGTTTTTGATGGGTAATTGTTGATTTTGGAATTCGTGGTGGGAATAATAGGAATTTGGGAAATGCATTACCCTAGAATCAATTTACCTTGTTTACCCTAATTTTTTTGTTTGGATCATGATGTTTATGTGAATTGCTTGAGTAATAGGTTGTTTAAGATGTGAAATTCAAGAAAGAGGTTAACTTTGAAAGGGTTAATTCAAGGGAGAGAAACATGAGGTTTACCTATGTACTATAATTTAGTCATGTATTTTTGATGACTGGGGTTTTGCCCAATAATAATTTGACTATATACATAGGTATAATTTGAGAGATGAGTGAATTTGGATTGCTGCGGTTTATTGGTTATTGATGTTTATGATGTATATGCAGTTTTAGTTGTCCTAGGTTAGTTTTATAATCCATGCTTTAGGTATCTTAGAACATATTCATGGTTAAATTGGTGGTGATGTAGTTATAATTAGTAAAATTTTGAAGCACTGACTATGGATGAGTTCATAACTCTCTATGGACATGATAGGTTTGATGGACATTACTATTAGTATAGGTTTTATGTAGGCATGTGAATTGCGGTTGCTCAAATATTTTAAGGTAGTTATTTGATCCATGTCTTTCATGGAATTTGTAGTTCTTGTTGAGGTGGTGTCTTATAACATTTGGACAGCTTTTTCCTTGGAAAATCCTTTTCAAATTTCACAAACTCTAATATCACAAAAAAATGTTAAATTTCACAAACTCTCATCACAAAAAACTGTTATAGATTGACTTTGATCCATTAGAGATTGTTAAGTGACTATGCCCTGATTTCATACCACATAATTCATAAATTTTCTTGTTTCAATTCCTCTATACCCTATAATGTTGATCCTAATTCGTACCATGATGGCAGCTCACACATGTGTATGCGTGTACTGACCACAGTTCACGTGTGAGCACACTTGCATGCATGTTGATCTCTGCTATGTTCATATTTCACGTGAAAGTTACTCCATTTTTCGTCATATGGTACTGGTTTTGTTTTGTGTTATGATATTTTACAGAGGTTGCTTATTATTACGTCCTTATTCTACTATAGCTCTTGTATTAATTCAATGCTGTGGATCCCAATATTAAAACTATGACAGTTTACATCGTGTCTATGCACGTGTTTGTGCATGTACTGCCTTTTTTAGTTTACTCTTACCCCATTATTTTTGTTTTGTAGCATTGCTTATTATGATGACCTAATTCTATTTTCAATTTATTGATGTATATATGTTCATAATCAATGCTCAGCAGGAAATTTCTTTTTGAGAATAAAGAAACAGAGTTTAGCGTAGTCCTTCTCGATTCTGTTCTGAATCAGTCGAATGGCGGAGAAAGCATGCATCAAGCGCCTTCAGAAGGAGTATAGAGCACTTTGTAAAGTAAGTGCATAATTTTTACTTTTCCAACAAAAATTGCTCTTCACCATTTATTTTTATTTACGGTTCCAATGCTTACTTATTTTGTTCTACAGCAATATAGTTAGCTTGTTCTGTGATCATTGGTTTGTCTCCTCTCTATTTTTGTGTATTTATTTATCTGGGCTTAGTATTTTGATGTTGTTTGTGGCCGATGAAATGTTTATAGCATGAATGACTGGGAACACATCAATCATCCTGTTTCCTTTCTCCTCTTAACAGTGTGTCTATAGTTTCTGAATAATTGTTTCATGATTGGTTAGGCTACAGTGTGTACTTCACAAAGGTGGATTGTTTCAGCCTGTATCAATTGCCTAGATCATCATAGTATTTGAAGATTATGTCAACTCAATAATGCTTAATTTTATTACTGTATCTGCAGGAGCCAGTTTCCCATATTGTGGCCCGTCCTTCACCAAGTGATATTCTTGAGTGGCGTAAGTTTGTTTCATACTGTCACATTTCATATATGATTTTATGATAAGCTTTAATATCCAAAAATAGGAAAACAGAATATGTTGAATCTTTGGTACATGTAATCATAAACTTTGTAGAACCCATATGACCAACTGGTCGCAACGCAGCAAACCTTACTTTTGCTCTCAGGCTCTTTTTCCTTAATACTACTATATTGTCAGCAAGAAAGGATCAAAATCTTGTATTGTCTGTAACTTCATTGTAGTTTATTTGTCAGCTAGTGGTTGATACTTGATGCTGATCTTATTATGTGTTCATATCTCAGATTACGTATTGGAAGGAAGTGAGGGAACACCTTTCTCAGGTTTAGCAAATTATGATTATTGCAGATTGATATTTTGTTTCAGCTGTATTGTGTGTTGGTTTTGCAGTTCCAACACCCAGTTTATTACTATCTCAACTTATTTTATATTTACGTTTTTTGGTCGCTTTTTAGGTGGATATTACTATGGAAAAATCAAGTTTCCTCAGGAATATCCTTATAAACCTCCTGGAATCAGGTGCCTTCTTGCTGCAGTATGCTTGATCATTCAAATTTTCATGTATTTGATCTTTAATAACCAAGGTCATACTTTTTATAATGTAGCATGACAACACCTAATGGGCGGTTCATGACACAGAAAAAGATTTGTTTATCAATGAGCGATTGTAAGTTCTTTTATCCATTGGAAGGCAAACCGATTTGTATCATAGTTACCCATGTTGCTACAGTTTAATTTTTCTGTGGGGTTTTCTATTTTTGCAGTTCATCCTGAAAGTTGGAATCCAATGTGGTCTGTATCAAGGTCAGTATGTTAAGTTTTGAAGTTCTTTTATGTGGTTTACTCCCTCTTATGTTTTAATTTTTTCCGAGTTTTGAAAGTTGGTTGTATTGCTTGCACTAGGGAATGGTATATGACTATAATAGTATGTGTTCAATATTATTTCATAGTTTTATACTAATAATGATGTTTCCAATTTATGAATGCAGCATACTTACCGGGCTTCTTTCATTCATGGTATGTTATTATGTTATGGTTTCTTCATATTCTAATTGAACTCTGGTTTCTTCCATCTCATATGGCATTTGTTTGCTCATAAGATATTGGGCATGTTTGTTGCAGGTTATAAAATAAATAATTTTGATAATAATTTCGAGATTTTAAAAAAAGCAGAAGTTATTTTGCGTTTGTTTACTATAAGGAAAATCACTCTTTTTTAGATAAAAAACTATCGACAATGATTTCAAAGAGTAACTACTCAAAACAACTTCTCGTTTAAAACATCTTTTAGAATTTTTTTTTTAGATTCTCATTTGTTTAAGAATATGTAACAAATGAATAAAAATTCCTAAAATTGTTGTTCCAAAAAGGGTTTTTCATAAAAAAATGGCCCATACCGCTCTTGCATTTGCCTCTTTTAGCAGTTTTTTTGGGTGGATTGGTTGGGATGGGAGGGGAGCTCAAGTTTGAGTAGCCATAGTAGTCTTGTCTTTGTTGTATAATAATGGCTTAACAAAAGCTAATACAACTTACAAACTTGTTAGGCTCCCCTGTTGTAGGTGTTGATAAGCTGTTGATAAGCTGTTGAGCCATTTAATAGAGTTCCATGTAATACATGTTTTTTTTTTTAAAAATATAAAGGCAAATGTTATCGGTCTGTTATACTTCACGATGTATGACAAACTTCTCTTTTGCAGATGGACACCAGCCCAACCACTGGCAGTGTAAACACTACTACTGTCGAGAAGCAGCGTCTAGCAAAATCTTCAATGTCTTTCAATTGTAAGAAGTAAGTATACCGCACCATCAACATTGAGCAATGTCTCTGATCTGTGTTACACAATTAATGGTTGTTTCCCTGCAGTGCAACATTCAGGAAGATGTTCCCTGAGTACGTGGAGAAGTACAACAAGCAGCAGCTTTCTGAGCAAGTTACTTCTGAGCAGCCAGCGTCGTCAGAGACTGGTCAAGATAAAAGTCCAAGGTCTGTTTTGGAAAACAATGTAGAGTCCACAGGAGAAGACATGAAAAGGGTTGAGGGATTGAAGGATGTGAGGAGAAACAGAAAACAAGGATTTCCAACTTGGATGATGTTATTACTCTTCTCCATCTTTGGGGTTGTTATGGCATTACCTCTACTCCAGTTGTGAATTTTTTATGGGTACAAGGGTCCATAAAGGATTATCATGGAACTGGTTCTTCATGTTCTGCTTAGGTTTTGTCATGTCTAACAGGATTTGTATAGGAAATATTGGACATGGAGACTGTTAAAAAAATATGATACTACTCCTTCGTGTCTGTTTTTGCCAGTTTCTTGGTATTGATACTTGTCATGTCATGTCACTCTTATTCTCTTAAAATGTGGAGGCTTGTTTTCTTTTAGTGTTGGTTCGTAAAACAAACTTCAAATGCTGCTGGGCTATGTACTGCATTTTATATTCTAGAATGGACAAATTATATATTAATAGTTTTTAAAATAGTGTGGTTAGTCGTGAGTGTGGTCATATCAATTCTCTACAATAGTAGCAAATACTGTGATTTACAATCTTGATCTGAATATACCATAATGTAATTAACCGCTTTTAATGTAGTTTAAGGCATCAGAAGCCTTCAATTAGTAAGGATATATTATCGCTATGTCATATCTAATGACAGTATGCACCATTTAACAACTGGAATTTTCCATCTTTCCAAAAAAAAAAAAAACTGGAATTTTCCTAAAAAAAAGAAGGTATTTGTTTAATTAATTTTGGACAACTTTTAAGCTTCGCTCTTATACTGTTATTTTGTTATTACTCTCTCTTTGTCTCTATTGTTAAGTTATCACATAATGAATGTAAAGATATCATAATTAAATGAATAAACTATTGGAATATTCTAAAATCCAATATCATAATATGGATACACATCATTTATAATTTATATTTGATATTAGAGAATTACTTTTCCCACCCTGCTGCCTTTTCGCGCGCCCTATAAAATTTTTAAAAATACCTCTGGTCCGGATTATATAATCCGGAACAGATTGTTAGTGCTATCCGGAAAACGAATTTCAGACCAGATGTTATGTGCTTTTTTGTGTCTTTCTTTGATGTAAAGGGTCTCTTGACCGTTATATGAACCCCACACAAATTGCAATGCAATTGCAGGGTTCATATGAACGGTGAACAATGACCATGACACCACCAACACCTCTAAAAAACTAAAAAAAGTTGAAGAAAAGAGGTGAAGTGAAGAATGAAGGTATTTGTTGAAGATGGAAGCCTATTTATAGCCTAAAACGAGCCCTAGGTCATTACTACAGTCAATGAAAACGTGTTAGTGGTTGTAACCATTCAAACCTACATATTAATGACTCCACACAAAAGAATCCAATGCTAAAGCTTTCCGGATTATACATTCCAGAACTTCCTTAACCCTACAAGAAGTGCCAATTTTTCTCTCGTTCATCGGTATCGTATTAATCCAGAATATATATTTCGGAAAAAACAGGTGCATTCCGGATTGTATTTTCCGGACTGCATCAGTGTCATGGCCGGTGGTTTGCACCACATGTTTTGTCGGTGGTCAAGTCAAAAAACGTGTTTTACCACGTTTTTTTGACTGCATTTATGACCTTCCAACCGTTTTTTGACCCACCCTCCATATAAATAACCTTCCAAACTCCACCATTTCTCACACCATCCTCTCCCACCCTCTCTTCCTCCTCTTCTTCCTTCTACAACCATGGTTTTTCATCGTTGGCCTTTCATAGATAAGGGCCTCGTTGAAAACTTTCAGGGTTTGTATGAACGGTCAATGAGGATGGAACCGCACTGCAAAGATGTGCGGTTCATCTGGGGGGTCATGTGGGTCAGTGTGGTTTTTAGCTTGGCCCGTCTGGGCGTAAATTTGAGCACCCCCTACCTCCCTCAGGGGGGCATTGTTTTCTTCTTCCCGCCCTCCTCTTCTCTCCTCCCCTGGTTGCCCTCCAACAGGGAAGCTACTGGTATGTCCTATCACATACCAGTGGTTAGGTTCTTAGGAGATTAGAATTAGACTCTTAGGAGATTAGAAATAGATTTAGGTTCTTATGTAATAAGCTTAAAAAGTTTCAACATTATTGTAATGTATTGTTCATATATTAATAAAATGAGTTGTTTTTATCTTTTTGTCTTTTTATTTCTAGTTTATATGTTTATTTGCATTTATTTTACGAATTTCAAGACTTAAAATTTTGGTAAAAGACCTTTCCGGATTTTATTATCCGGATTAATCTGCAAAATTCTAACAATCTATTTCGGAAAACATAATCCAGATCATGGGTAAAATTAAAAAAAAAGGGCGCGCGAGGAAAAGTAAATCCCTTGATATTATCGACTCTAAACTTAATTGGTACCGATAGAAAATTTTTATCATTGAACAAGAGTGAAGTCTCACTATCTCACTCTAGATGCTCACAAAGACACAACCCATGTCAAAATAAAGCTTGGTGTCCCTTACAAAAATAAAGCTTGGTACCTTTCTCATTACAAAGTTTAAATTTAACCTTAACTCAGCTTTTTGGCCAAAGTCTCCCTATTTTGAATACCATTAATGGTGCATGCGATTGTTTTTTTGTTGTTGTCAAAAGCTTAATTCTTTTTTATTTGAATTTGGATATTCTAAAGTTAGTGAAGTGTAAAGTATGACAATCAAAGATGATTATTTAAAGTAAACAAGTAAATTTTTGATTAATATTAAAAATGAGGTTGGTATGGGAAATGGTTGTTGGTTTGATGATAATATTGGGCGGGAGTTAGGTGATGGCGTCTAAACTTTATTTTGATGGGACCCTTGGACTGATGGTATGGTTTTAAAGAATAGTTTTAGCCGCCTTTTTGATCTTGCTATTAATAAAATGACAACGGTGGCTGAAATGTATTCGCTTGGGTGGGGGAGAAGGTGAGACTTGGAAGTGGAGGCATCGTTTATTAGCTTGGGAGGAGAAGGTGAGGGAATACTGTGATTTTTTAACTAATATTGTTTTGCTGTCTAATCCTTCTGAGAGGTGGATTTGGCATTTACATGCGTACAACAAATATAATGTTACAAGTGTTTATAATCATTTGTTGTCATCAGTTAACAACAACTTGGCAGCTGCACACATAACATAAATTTGGAATAAGGAGGTGTCTCTAAAAGTCAGTCTTTTTACTTGGCGTTTGCTGCGTAATCGGTTACCAACAACATACGATTTAATTAAATGACAAATTTTACAACCAAATACTTAGTTATGCAAGGGTGGATGTGGATGTGGCATGCTGGAAGATGAAGAACACTTATTTCTCTCTTGTGATTTTTTTGGTAAACTTTGGTACAATATTTCTCACTGACTTAGTTTCCACATAATGTATCCTGAACATGTGTCAGATCATTTAAATCAATGTGACACCTTAGGCGGGTTTTCCAAAAGTATTCGCTTGGCTTTTAACCTCATATGACTATCTTGTGTGTGGGTGATTTGGATTGAAAGAAATGCTCGGGTCTACTTTGCTTTCTCTTACCATTTGTGGTGGTTGAATCATTTACCTTGTCTGAGTATTTATCTGTAACGGAGTGACTTAGTTCTTTGGTCTTTTTCTGTTTGTTACCTATTGTTTTTTGGATTTAATTTGATACTCTTTCAGTTGAGTTTTTGACACTTGTGCTGAAATTTCCAAACTTTTAGTAATATATTCCATTTTAACTTCTTAAAAAGTAAACAAGTAAATTTTTATTCTTTTTGAATTTGAATCTTTTAAATTGAGTAAAGTGTAAAGTAAGAAAATTAAATAATGTTATTTTACCAAATAGTTTTATTTTTTTGACACGAACACAAGTAATTTTTGGTACATTCTTTGGTACATAACATTTTTTTTGGTCTGATTCGTATATATCATTTTTTTTTTTGACAAAAATGATTCGTATATATCATATAAACAGCATGAATGAAATAAATTAAAAAAATAATTTGGGTAAGTTTTTTGTCATGATAAAAGTGAAGGTAAAGTTCTTGACCAAAAAAAAAAGTGAAGGTAAAGTAAAACGGGTTGATTAAGTATGGTCCCAATGGAAGGAAGAAATTGTAAAATCATAATGAATAATAATGTTTTCCCACTTCTCTTGCTAAACGTTCCTTTCAATTTCAAAAACTAACTCCAATTGGTTAGATAAGTTTCAATTGTACATTGTAAGGTACATTAACTTCATTCTATATAGGATCTTTATTTGTAATATTCTAGTAGTCTATATGATCCGAGCAAAAAAAAATCAGCAGTTTATTTTAGTAAGTTACTGTAACTATAATTATTACTATAATTAAGATTTTTTCGCACTCTTCAAATAAAAAAAATTATTCTTCTTACCAGCTGAGGTTGATGCATTTCTTAAAGTTGACTCATATATGGTAAAAGTTTGAGTTCTACTCTAACTCTCGGCATAGAGACTTTGTCGGTGGATATTATGTATGTATTTATAACAACGTCTGTTGAATCTTGATGTCTTCCATTGCCTCAGTGTGTACAAGAAATATTAGTTTATTATATTTGTAGATACCCGTGGATGCGGACTTTTTTAATCTCTGTTTTTTTTTTTTGAGCAAGACTTTTTTAATCTCTAAACATTATATTGATTTTAATTTTTTTTACCATTTTGACATTTTGTTATTCCTTATTGGCATTATTAGTCTAGCAATTTGGTCAGGTAAAAAATCTGCATTTTTATGTACTGTGTTATATCAGACAGATACATTTCTTTATTAATGCACCTTCTTATTGAAGCAATTTCTTTCTTGATAAGACAAAGTGAATAAAAAGCTCAAAATTGCAATACTATTTAGAGTTTCTGTCCTCTCCATGTGACATTGATGTCTTTTCATGAGTTGTTGAAGTTTCCCTTTTGTACATCCACAGAGTAAATTCCAAACCTCATGTATATTAATTTGCTGCAAAGGTTAGAAGCTATTATTTTCCATTTCAATGCGTTTTTTTTTACAATGAGATGAGACATTGTTCTGTTGTGTAGGTGGATAATCTTTTGGAACCATCAAACTTCATTTTCTCTTGAGGTTTTCATATCTTGGAATATCTTTTCTCCTCAAGTTGTTTGTTTTTGTTGATAATGATGAACAAATCTTCAGCACAATTAAGCCATTATGATGACTATGGATTTGATCTGCAACAGGACTTTTCCCTGGTATTTATTTCTTTTTCAGTTGTTGGTTTTCAACACAGTTAGTACGACTTTGAATTGACGTTGAGTTTGACTTAATCAAAGTGATTTTGACAAAAACTATACGTTATAACTTTACAAAATCACGGTAGCATTGTGATTTCGTCAAACTCGCCATGATTTCAAATACAGCTTCATCTGATTTCGTAAGTTTGGATTGGCGGAGAGTTTGATGAAATCACCGTAACACCTTGATTTTGTTCAAGCTTTAAATTATAGTTTTTGCGGAATATCATACTTCAATATGTATGCTCAAATTGACAATATTAAAATTTCAAAACATTATATTGATTTTTTTTACTAAAATCTAAACATGCACATCACACGAAGTATGTATGCTCAAATTGACAATATTATCTAATTGATTGTATACATTCATCCACATTTGATGTTTTATCTATATATTTCTTTCATGAACATATACATTCTCTCTGTTTTTTTTTTTGGCTCTCACTAGTTTCTGGCCGAAGCAAAGGAACATGGACAAGAATCAAAACTGAAGAGTTCATCAGTGTACCCTGAAGAAGGATCTAAGAAAACAGGACCAGAAAAAGTGAGAAAGGGAAAGAAATCATGGAAAAGTTCCCTGGTTTCATGGTGGAAACTTGACAAGAAAAGTAAGGATAAAGAAGAAACCAACAAGAATTCTATAGCTAAAGTTTCTGAGAAAAGACAAGGTCATGTTTCTGGTCCAATACTTAACTCCTACAAAGGTTATGATGGGAAGCAAAAGAATCCATTTTCTGGACCTTTAATAACAAGTTTGTTTAAACCAACAAAGAGATCAGAAGAGAATGAGATACCATATATGACTCTCCATCAACAAAATAGTCCTCATCCTGTTCAAAACTATGGTCCTCTTTATGTGGTTACTTAACTCTTTGTACCATTTTCTATGTAGCATCGACACTTCAGATTGAAGGTGTCAGTGGTAGACACGATCACAATGCTAGCATATTTGGTTACATTCAATCACTTTTATTTTCTTAAATTGCTACCGGATAGTATGTGCTATTGTTGGCATCGCGTCCTGTTCGTGCTTCATAAATCATTACTCTAGTTGCAAATTCAAGTTACATTGAGAATGACCTATTTAATGTTTGCTACAAAATTGAGTGCTAATGTATTAACTTTGTTGAGAGACTTTTGCTGACCAATGTATTAGAACAGACCTTAGTGACATGAATGATTTTGTAATTTTTTTAGCGTCAATATGATTGTATTTGTTAGTCTTTGGATTTGATTAAGGAAAACAAAAATTCAGACTAAAGTTATATTTCAATGTCAATCTTGTGTTTTAAGAAGTCATTAAGGTGTCAAATTTTAAAATTTGACCACATTTTTGGATAATTAAATTATGCAAATGCTTGCTGATACAGAAGTGTAACAAAAATACCCTCCACAAACAGATTTCATTAACAAGGACGTTAATTTTTATCTAGCTTAACCTGTAAGTAAACCAAGCAAAAAAAATTGGTATACATTCTTCCAATGCTTCTCACATTTCCCAATTTTGTGTCAAAATTGAAGATCTTTCTTGAGCTATACAGCTTTTTTGCATCAGTTTCTTTCCTTTTATGAATTCTCATTCTTAATTATTGTTGCAATATCTCATCCCAAACATCACAATATGTGTGTCCATATGAGTGTATGTATACATGCATGTACATGTATATATACATATATAGTACCATGTAGGTGAAAAAGGGATTTCTTAGAGGCTAAGATCTTACAAGTTCATATTTCATTAGGTAATAAAGTGAAAGCACAAAATAAGGCAATGTGGCATTGACAAAAACACATTATCAGTAAGGGCAAGAGACTCCAATTTGATGCACTTTCAAGGCTGTCATGTGCTATGCAAATCACACCATCTATATGACCCCAAATGTCTTTCTTGAGTATGAACTATGAACCCCTATTTAGAGGGTAAGGCCCACGTATTCAGATTCTCAACAGTTATACAACAGATATTGTCAGGCTGTCAATAATTTAGGTTATACAATTTACTCCATAATAAAATATAAGAAAAAAAATGTATATGTATATGTATTAGTCTAAATTTAAATCAGATATAGATACATTTTTTGTTTATATTTTGTTAACAATGAACTAAATCAAATCACTCAAATTTTGTGTAAAAAAATTAGTAAGTTATAAATATGACAATATTTTTTTAAAATTTATCAAAAATTTGTTCCATTTGATTTTGATCCTCAATGTGAATTCCCTAATCTAGTAGCAATGAAGAATCACCTAAAGGGACATGTGTAGCATAAGTCAATAGGCAAAAGATGTGTGAAAAAGACAACATGATTAAGAAAAAAAATGGACATGTGCCTGCCATTGTCTAGGCAACCGAATAAACAGAATAATATTATTTGTAAAGAAAACTTTTTTGTCGGATTTGGGTCCCTTGAGTTGAGAGTTAAGAAAGCGGAATCTAAACAAGAGAGAGTGAACTCATACCTTAAACATTAGCTTATTTGTCTTATTGATGCTGAAATGGCTACTAATTTATTCATTACTTTTCTAATCCGTGTTCTAAGGTAAAGGTATCATGGTTTGAAAAAGTGCTTATTCAAATTCACAATATTCAATGTATTGTTAATTTCAAATGCTTTAATGATACAAAATCCATTCTTCATATGATCTTTTAGCTTTTAGCTAGTATTGAAATCATTTTGAGATTTAGAGAATTTTACTAATCAAGACCACTACATTTTTAAAGATTAAAGTGAAGATTCACTCCATGTAATGAGTGCTCTTTGTTTCTTCCTTTGAGAGGCCAGTAGAGGCAAACAAATTCTCTTTTACCCATTTATATACATATCCAAACAAAAATACTTTCTTGATTCTTGTTCGAGTTTGGTTTATGTCTCTCGACTTTCTTTGTATCATTTCCCCCCTTAATTCTTGTTCAGGTTTGGTTTATGTCTCCCCCACTTTTTTCGTATTATTTCCCCCTCTTTTTACGAATGAATATAGGGCGTGCGACGGATGATTGTTAGTGGGTGTGGTGCCAACCTAATTGAAATTTCAGCCACTATTATGATTCCTTTGTATGACCTCTTTTCCTATTAAAAAAACTCTAAACAAAGGCTAATGTTTCTTAAACTCTATTCAATTTTAGGAGAACAACATCATATGAGTCAAACAAAAAATATCAACATCATATTATCTGCATATGTTTCTTACCAGAATCAATATTGATCCCATCTGGAAATAGGAAAAAAATATATGGTATGGATTATAATTTGAATGACTAAAATAGTCACATGTATGCAATTCATTCCATTTCATCCATATCAGTAATCAGGCTAATTGCAAGTTCAAAATGGTAAAAATAACACTACAAATCTCATCTTCTGAATAAACTAAGTAACCTATCATAATTTATACAATATAAACACTTCACTTAATGTGCTTAATAGTTATAGCACAAATACTAACAAAAAAAGAAATGGATTGAATAACAAGACATCATATTAGCAGCCATCCTTATCCATTATGTGCACATGTATTGGAAGGAAAGCAGCATGACTCTTAAACTCTTTGAGAGCTCTCTCTCAAAAGTAGTAAATCTTGTGAAAATAATCAATACTAATAGCAAATCTCCGGCCATGGTTTTAAATTGCAGTCTGCAACCGTAATTTCAACGATTTTAGAGGTCACTACTAGCTCTGGCCTTGTTCCACATCCATAGAACTTGGAGTTGAAGGACTTAACTTTTTGTCTCTACTTAAAAGCCTCTTAAATGACCTCAATCTTGTTGCCATTGGTGATTTCATTTCATCTTCAACACACCTATTATCAGAAGGTGACAATGGGGAAGAACTAAACTCACTTGGCAATGGTATATCAATCACCAACATTCCATTTCCATTACATCTACTACTATTAACATTATCACTACCTAAAGTTGATGATGATGACGATGATGTTGAACTAGGTTGTTGCTGAGAACTTCCTTCTTCCAAAGAAACACCAAAAGAAGAACTGACTTGTGTTTGAGAATTCCCCCAAACCAAAACATTTGTAGGAAAATTTGAAGACTCTAAACCATTCACATGACTCAAATTTTCACCTTCTGATGAGACTAACACATTCATCTCTTCACCATTTGAAGCAGTACTATTTTGTCTACATGATTCAACAGAAACTAAATTCCTACAAAGAGGACAAGTAGAATGAGATTGAAACCACATATCAATACAATCTAAATGAAACCCATGATTGCATTTTGGTAAAAGCCTAGTTTTTTCTCCTTCAACAACATCACAAAGACAAACAGCACATTCCAAACCATCTTTGAAATCCTCATTTTTGAAAACCAAAACAGGCAAAGACTTAAGAATTTTTGCTTCAAGTCCAATTTGGTGACTTCCATACACAACAGGATCTTGACCAGGAGCAAAAACAAACCGCCGTCGACGACGGCGGTTTCTTGGCTGAGGAACAGTTCTTTCCTCAAAACGCCACCAAAACCACTTTGCATATAAATGAAGCATTAGAACAAACATAACAACCATGAATAGAAAAATTATTGCTAAAACCATGATTTTTCCGGTTATTTCAATTGTATTAGAATCACCTAATACATCACCTGACCCTTTTGTTGCAGTTGCAGCTGCAATTGCACCCATGATTGGTTTTGCTTCTTACCTATGAAAATCTGTGTAAAAGTGGAAACTTTAGGGTTTATATGAAAATTTAAGCACTACCCAGATGAATTTAGACACAAATGGAGAAATCCCAGATGCAAAATCAGTGTAAAGTTTGTGAATTTTGAAGGGAAATTGAGAATGAAGGAAATAAGAAAAAGGTGTGAAATTTGAATGTGGAAATTGAAATGGGAAAGAATTTTGAGTTAGGGTTGTGAATTGGGTTAGAGAAATTTGTTGGTAGATAAAGAGGAAGTTGTGGAAGGAATTAAGAAGAAGAATGTTGAAGCTGAAGTTTGGACTGAAGACTTGGACTTGTATGACAGAAGAGGGGAGAAGGTGATGGCTTTGGAGTCAAATGGTCAAAGAATAATTGATTGGACAGTACAAATTTCTAAT
>Ga0315914_1005251_pt1 | contig 18935 bp, 11 predicted proteins | sample MpolenodulesMG_FD_203920 | JGI IMG/M metagenome (GOLD analysis project Ga0315914, IMG submission 203920) | Medicago polymorpha root nodule microbial communities from Los Angeles, California, United States - elongated nodules | ecosystem: Host-associated > Plants > Roots > Nodule | place: USA... | reverse complement strand
CTCGCTTCACACCCGTCGTTCCAGCAGAAACCCTAAGTTTTGGTTTTGAGGCAGATCCCATACTGAAGCTTTTATGAGTTTTAGCCCATTCCAAACTCCACGGACCCGAGGGAGTGGCACTATCTTTTCCAGGAGGGCACGACGAAGCTCTCCTGACCACTTTCTTGTCATCGGTTAAACAATGCTTGTATTGACGATCAATATTGCACGCACTCTCCAAAACCTGCTCCGTCTTGGACTTCATTGCTGACGCCAAGGAAGGGTCCTCCGCGGGTGCCGAGGTTGCAGGTATCGGTGAAGCGGTGGTAACTTTCACCATAGCGCTCACTGTAGAGGGCGTAAAATGGCACATTTCGTCCTCCTTCTTCCAATCTTCCGCAAGACTATTCAGCAGCCCATCCACTTCCCCACCGCCAATGTCATTGTCAAGGTCATCTGGCAGAGCCGACCTGTCGTCCACCTGAGGCTCATCTTCATCAAACAAGCAAGCATCCTCTCATACTGCGAAGCCCCATTCTTCAATAATTTTGAACTCGAAAAGAACACCATCCACCAAAATATTAGCCTCTGATTTAATAATTTCCAAAGAACTAGTTGCCACCAGTACCCGTGCATAACCGAAGTGCTCTCTGTCTAATGTAATATCATCAATTTTCAACAGACGACCACAGTCATAGACACACAACTTGAAGAACTCATAATTCCAAGCGTGTAAAGGCACGCCGTAAATCCTTACCCAAGCTCCTCTTTCACGCACCAGAGTGTCCTTGTTCCACCTCACGGGTTGCGAAAAGAAATTATTAAAAAAATCACTTGCTTCGGACAACGTAGTACTGACATCTACGTCATCAAGGGAACGTAAAAAAACCTTATCAACACCCATCGGAATAATAACCAAATTAACAAAGCCCGCGTCAAAAATCCTACGTTGCAGCACAGGTATCGCATCACCATTCAGCACAGACACCACTACTCCCTTAGCCGCCCACGACATGTCACTGACTAAGGATGTGTACTTTGGAACAAAAACTTGATTATACTTATTCGCATCATATAGACCCTTCCTACCATCTCGCACATACTCCTCTTTCCCCTCCTTCGAGTTGTTCTCATCTGCCACCTCCAACGCCGCCTTGCCACGACCAACAGCCTCTGCGCCCACGCCGTGCTCTTTACCCATAAAATGATCTCTCCCAACGTTATTACCGCTCCCCACCTTAAAGTTATCTCCCTCGACCTTAGCCCGTACATCGTTTTTCTTATTCCCGAACCTATCAAAGCTCGTTACCTTGGCCAGCACCCGACAATCCCCAAACCACACATTGTTTAACGCCTTCAGCAGTTTTTTGACATTCATCACTTTACCATACCGGACAAAGCCAAACACACCCCCATTCACATTCCGTTTCTTCGCCAGATACACATCCTCCATTATACCACACACCTCAAAACCTTGACGTAAGGCAATATATGATATATCTTCAGGCACATTTGTGAAATAAAAGGATACGAAAGATTGCTTACCCGTACCCGTATTGTCGAATGCCTTAGAATCCCGTTGCCAATGGTTTTGCTGGTGCACGCATCCGTTCAAGGCTGCTTCCTTCCCTACCTTGCGTGGTAACGGCTGTTGATGTCATTTTTAAGGTATAAAATTGTCAAATACAATTGTTGTTGTAGGACAGTAGCGAGTATGATATGCATTTAACTTCATTTTGTTCCACTCTTCATGTAACACATAAGGAAAAAATTTGTAAATTATTACACTTTTTCTTAATCCGAATAAAATAATCCAGAATTACATTCAATATTTTAAAAAAATTACTACAAATGACATTGTTGAATACATATCAGAAATCGCACTTCATTGTAACCTACCTACTGCCGTAAAAAATAGTAACTTACTTATTAAATTTAAGAATAGTTTTGACCAATTTTTTTTTTAAGAATAGTTCAAATGAAATAGAAAAAAAGTATTAAAAAGGACATTCAGGTAATTCACATATCAGAAATTGTACTTCATAGCCTGCTAGGATTAAGGAAATATAAAAGGTATTTTTTTTTTACTATATAAAAGGAAATTTCCTAATTAGTCAAATAATTTGTTTAAAAAAATATAATATCCAGAAGAGAAGTGCTATGCATCGCGAGCAATCGTCGTGTCCCACGATTGCATAGCAAAAAATGTTTAACCAATTAAAAAAATTTCTAGTCAGAATTCACGATGGGTGGAGTAAATAGTTGGTCAATTAAAACACTAGAAAGCCAGAATGCACGGGCTCGGGATGATTTCGCATGAGACTTTTCGGTGAATATATCATTTTCCTTTCCAGAATAGTGCACATTCAATATTTCTATATTCATATATTTTTAAATAAATTAATTTTCATATTCAAGTAATTATGTTTTATGAACAAATTTTTTTGTGCTAACCTTCTAATTCGCAAGAGAAAGAAATTTTAGTAATCCAAAGTTCAATAAAGAGATAAAGAAAATGCGATTAAAATGGTTTTAACTTGTAATCAAACTCGAACTCTATTAAACTATTTATTCTTTAATGAAATTAATTAATCACTTGAGTCAATCATCTATTAATAGACATAAATTATTGATTTCAAAATAACCAAATTCAAGAAATTAAGTCAAAGAAAACAATGGTTAAAAAACCTAAATCAAACATTTTTTTTACCAAAAAATTAAACAAAACTTCAGTCACAGAGATTATATTATACACTTAGTCAAAATAAAATTATAGTCTAGTTAAAAAAGAAGCACAGAGCAGCATATTCCATTCCAGTGAGGCAAAAGACACTCTGTGAATAAGACTAAAAAAATAAAAAAGGAAAAAAAATAAAATGAACCAATCAATAATTCATAATAAATATCAATATTAAATATATTAAAAAACATTGATGGTAGATGGAAAAATCTATCACCATAGTGTCTGACTATAAAGTAACCTCTTTATCTCTACACTCATTGCCCTTCTCACACACTCTCTCTCTCTCTCTCTCTCTCTCTCACTGTCTTGAACTACAAAGAATGCCTCTGTTTGTTTCACATTCATAGGCATTCTTAACAAGTTTTGATTTTTAGGGGGGTGTAAAGAGAGAAATTAAAGGGCTATTTTAAAAAAGAGAGAGAGAGATCTCATCAAAATGGTTGAGTCAGAACCTAAAGTTTATATACCAGAGTCATTTCAAGTGAACTATGATGTGTCAAGTCAAATTAAGATGATATGGGATGTAATGAAAGCACCATTAATTGTACCATTTTTGAATGCTTGTGTTTACATTTCATTAGCAATGGCACTTATGCTTTTCATGGAAAGAGTTTATATGGGTTTTGTTATCATTTTGGTTAAGCTCTTTTGGAAAAAACCTGAACAACGTTATAAGTATGAACCTCTTCAAGATGATGAAGAACTTGGTGGCGAGAATTTTCCTGTTGTTCTTGTTCAAATTCCAATGTTCAATGAAAGAGAGGTCAGAGAAAGATTCTCTTATGTTCTTTGTTTTTGTTCTTTTGGTAACTTTTTTTTTTATACGGTAAAAACTAGTAAAAGACTCGCATTCTGATTAACGTTGTTTTTCTATTACAGGTTTATAAGGTTTCGATTGGAGCGGCTTGTGGGCTTTCATGGCCGACGGATCGCCTTGTGATCCAAGTACTTGATGATTCTACTGACCCTGTTGTCAAGGTATTCCAAAAATTCATGTCAAATTTTTTCAGTTTAATTCTTCAATCACCCAATAAGGATCTGCATTTTCTTACTCTACTTTCAATGTACGGTGAGTTTAGCATAATCACGATGTTACACTGATTTCAAGAGTTTAGCATAATCGCAATGTTACACTGATTTCAATAAAAATTACATTTTTAAGCTTTTACAAAATTACGGTGGCTCCGTAATTTTGCCAAGCTTAATGTCATTTTAAGACCATGTTTTTTCATTTTTTTTATTTTTGACTAATTGTATTTATTTTTTTAATGTATGAATTTTATGTATACTTTTTTCCATTCAAAGTTATAGTCCCAACAAGAGTTTTTTTTTTTTTTTTTTCAATTTGACTCAAGTTTTTTTTTTTTGGGTTTAGTAAATGATGTTTAAGTCCGTTTTGATTATAAAAATCATTTCCAATCCCAAAATTGATAATTTAGATTTTTTTATATAAAAGTGGGGTGTTGAGGAATTAAATAGAGCATTAAATCCTTAGTACGTTTTGTTGCTATTAATGAAATAAATAAAATGACAAAAATAATTTAGTGATTGATTGAATGAATGCAGCAAATGGTGGAAATGGAATGCCAAAGATGGGCAAGTAAAGGAATAAATATAACATACCAAATTAGAGAAACAAGAGGTGGATACAAAGCAGGTGCATTGAAAGAAGGATTAAAACGTAGCTATGTCAAGCATTGTGAATATGTTGTCATATTTGATGCTGATTTTAGTCCTCCTCCTGATTTTCTTAGAAGAGCCATTCCTTTTCTTGTTGGTAATCCTGAAATTGCTCTTGTTCAAGGTCGTTGGAGATTTGGTAAGCACAAAATAATAGTTGTTTTAACTCGAGTTTAATTTTGATACATTGTCGATAAAATCGTTACACTATTAACAAATCTATGTGATTTTAGAAATAATTATGATATGATTAAAGTCAAATGATTTTTAAGATTTTTAATTGATTAATAATGTACCAAAATAATTTACACTTGTGCTAGTGTTACTACTTATGTTTTATTTTTATGTTTTGCTGAATTCCTAGATTCATATAGTGTCGGTGGCTTGCTGGCATTTATTAAAAATGAAGAGAAAAATATTGAAATGATTATATGATGTTGTTTTTTATATTGATTGTGTAGGAGAGTGTACTTTTTGCTTTTTCCAATTTTGTCCTTGTTTGACTTGGGTTGGCCCGGTTTAGGGGAATGGGTCCACGAAAACAAACCCTTCAATCACGGGTGGGGAACACTAACGACTCATACTTTAGAATTTTGATTAGTGTAAATATAAAATTAAAAAGTGGATGATTATTTTTAATTATTAAGTAGAAACAAATAGAAAAAACAACTAGTTCAACTTCTACTTTTCTAACGGTTAGTTAATAATAATTTACAAAAAATAAAACCTGGGCGGCTATGATATTTACTTGAAGTTCTAAATTTAGCAAAAATATTATGTGGGGTCATGAATAGGTATTTTGTCAAGAAAATAACATAGTAAATAATATATTATGTATAGATCCAATGTGGGTCAAGTCAAAAACAAGAACGGGTCTAATTCTCATAATGTGAAAATTATGTAATACTAAGTCTTTTTTTATTATAAGAAATAATTTGACTCTTCTATATTTTGTGAATTAACATATATTATGTATAGATCCAATGTGGGTCAAGTCAAAAAACAAGAACGGGTCTAATTCTCATAATGTGAAAATTATGTAATACTATTACTAAGTCTTTTTTCTATATTTTGTGCAAATTGAATTTAACTTGATAAAAAAAGTAAAATATAATTAAATAATTAAGTGTTACATATGTTTAGGAAAAATAAATGAAAGAAGGGTAAAAATGTGATATATGAATACATCCAAAGTTCAAAGTTTTCTACTAGTTCCATCAAAGGCACTTCCCACGTGGTTTTGCAGTATATTTAGGGTTTAGATAAAAACATAGAATAATAATAATATGTGTCAGTGTGGGTAGCACCATGTGTCTTATGGTCGACCTTACCCTTTCTTGCCGACACTTCAACTATTCCCTCTTCTCTTTTCTTATGTCACTTAACAACAAAACTATTTCTTAATTTTATTCATAATAATCATACTTGGTTAGGTACTTGTATTTTTTTGTATACATTTATTTATATGATTTAATAATACTAAGTAGTAGTGGTGTTAGTTTATTTATTTATATTTAGATATACTTTATTACTTTAAATCTTGCTTTCATTCCAATAATGTAGTCTTTTATTTTTTTTTGTAACATTTTTATCTAAATAAAATTCATGTGTTTATGTGGGGACAAATCTGACCTTTTCTTTTTGTACCTTTTGGTTGGCCACTGTAACGGAATTATGCATTTGTCCTGTGATAGTGTACTTTACCTTACCTAATGATATTGGTCATCAAGATAAACCTTACCTTGTGAAAAAGTTAAAGTTAACTAACATAAACATATAGTAAAAAAGTTAAAACCTTGGTGTAATTTTTTTATTTAGTTAGACCATGGATTTATGATGTAGTGATTTTCACATTTTAATGATTGAATTGAGTAGGATTAAATTAATTTCTAGTAACAAATTATTGATGTGTTGTTATACTAATATTGAGAATGGTTTATGTGACAGTGAATGCAAATGAATGTTTGTTGACAAGAATGCAAGAGATGTCTTTGGATTACCATTTCACAGTTGAGCAAGAAGTTGGATCAGCTACTCATGCTTTCTTTGGCTTCAATGGTAATTCACTTTATACTTTATGTTTTTCATCGTCAAATGTTACTGATTGGTCGTTAGTCATGATAATGTGTGGATTCGACCCACATATTTGGCTGCATCGTCTTATAGCTAGTAGCCCTTACACTTTATTTGATTGAAGCCGTGTCTTGTGTCAAACACGACCCTGACACATGTGATTACATCAATTACTTACTAATGATTCGTATTTTGGAACCTGAATGCAGGGACGGCTGGTATTTGGAGAATAGCTGCTATCAATGAAGCAGGAGGGTGGAAAGACAGAACAACAGTGGAAGATATGGACCTCGCTGTTCGAGCAAGTCTTAGGGGATGGAAATTTTTGTACCTTGGAGACCTCCAGGTAAATCTTCTATCCTAAGTTAACTATATTATAGATTGTGAATGGTTTTAGTCCTAGCTCATAATCTTTTGCAGCAGTCCAGTGTCGATGTAGTCAATCTCCGACCATTGAATTTGGATTGTACCTTAATTCACCGGTCAAGATTTGAAGAACATTCTTATATCGCAAAATGATATTTATCATTGCAATTTTCTTTTTATAGGCAAACAGTGAACTTCCAAGTACTCTGAGAGCCTTCAGATTCCAGCAGCACAGATGGTCTTGCGGTCCTGCTAATCTGTTCCGCAAAATGGCAATGGAGATTATAAGGAACAAGGTATGTTTGTTTGTTAAAATTAAGAATAAAGAGCCAAAGAACTTAATTCTATTTTGATTTATGTTCTGAATTTTAATGATATTCTGTTTTGGTTCTTGTGTGCAGAAAGTGAAGTTCTGGAAGAAAGTGTATGTTATATACAGCTTTTTCCTTGTTCGCAAGATCGTAGCTCACATGGTCACTTTCTTCTTCTACTGTCTTGTAATCCCCCTCACAATTTTGGTCCCGGAGGTTCATGTTCCAATTTGGGGTGCTGTTTACATTCCTTCCATCATCACCATTCTCAACTCAGTCGGAACACCAAGGTCCGATTAATTTTCTGTCATGTTATCATATCCATGTTTAGTGCGGTCAATTCAAACACGCACTCATCGTGTGAAACTTTTGCAGGTCAATTCACCTTTTGTTCTATTGGATCCTTTTCGAGAATGTCATGTCTTTACATCGTACCAAGGCAACCCTAATCGGTTTGCTAGAATATGGGAGGGCTAATGAATGGGTTGTGACTGAAAAACTTGGAGATTCTGTTAACAACAACAACAATAAAAAAGACAAATCTGGAGATGCTGCCAAGAAAACCAATGTCAAAGTTCAAAAGAAAACAAGATCCAAATTTATGGAAAGGTCAGTTAATTATTTATTTCTTAAACAAAATAATTGTATCTTCTTTTGGTATCTTTGTCTAAATCTCAAATTCTACATCTTCATTCTGGTTGTCACTTGTCACTCACACTAGCTGGCATTAAAGGAATCTTATAGTTTGGCCAATAATTTGATGATTTAAGGAAATATTAATAATTTGTGACACTAATGTTATTTTGTTGTTTCTAGGAACTAATTCTTTTGTTATTCTTTATCTCGTGATTTTGACATTTAAGAATGATTAAGTAGGTATACACATTTCTTCCATGCACATGAGCCTTACAGAAGCTTTTAGAATATAAACCATATGCACATGACAGAAGATTCTATAAAAACCCAAATTAGAATTATTATAGAATGAACTCATAATATTATAAGGTTATATTTTCTGTTTTCTTGTGATTTGAGTTCCAAACAAAAGGGAATTTTGTCCTAGTTTTGTGCTCTAGTTCACTATTAACTACAATTTTGAAGTATCATATTAGGCTTCTAATTTTTGTTATGGCTAACAATTATGTGTTTATGAACATGAGCAGGCTTAATTTCTTGGAGCTAGGATTTGCAGTGTTTCTCTTCTTTTGTGGATGCTATGACTATGTGCATGGAAAACACAACTACTTTATCTACCTTTTCCTTCAAACCTTAACCTTCACAATTGTAGGATTTGGTTATGTTGGAACCATAGTGTAAAATCTCTGAGCCAAAATCCTTAAAGTTTCATAAGTGTCGTGTCGATATTGTCCTAGTTTCTCCTCTACAAAGTACAAGAAGGGAGTCTAAAATTCTTCGAGCAACGAAACGCTACACCAAATCTACAGTTAATTTAGGGGAAGGAGAAATTCTTTCCAAGATTTTCATTGTCATCAATCAAGAAGATAGAAGTAATCAATGGAGTACAAAGGCTTGAAGACAACCAAGATCTATAAAAAAAAAAAAAGTGCTTAAATTAGAGCTTTAGACTGTTAGATAGTGTGGTTTTTGTTTGCATAGATTGTTTGGTGAGATTTTTACAGTTATATATTTTGTTGGACCTTTATTTATTAGTTTTCCATAATTTGTGACAAATAATTTGGTGGATAAATTATGCACTTTTGATACATTTTATTTGTCCTTTTTCCCCTTGAGGATTGAATTTCATCTAGCATATTTGCAATCTTATACTGATTCTTTGACAACATTACTTGTGGGAAAAAAATCTTGAGGGAGAACTCTATTGTGTGTGATCTTAACGAATTTAATGAATTAGTTTTTATAGTTGTGCGTAAAGATATTTGGTTTTTACAAAAGAATAAAACATTATTTGGGGCGAGTGCTTATACTAAAATGAGACCATCTCCCAAGATTCGCTAGCTTATAATCGACGATTTAAGACATCCTTCTTGATATTTTTTCGACATTTCAATTTATATCACTTGATTACGATTTTGCGGACCTATGCTTAGATCAAGGGTATACTTTTATTCATACACAAACCTTGTGCTTAATTCTTTATCAACACTTACAAAAATTAAGTTACAATCTCATTGAGTTGAGTAAAAAATATCTCTTTGAATTCAGAAACTTCCACGGTAAAATCATTGCAAATCATCCAGTCATTTTCATTAGTCCAAAAGGAAAATGTCATTTTCTTCTTTTTCATTTTTCTTCCCCCTTATTATTACTTAATAGGCATATTACTATGTGAGTAAAGCATGGGATACCATTTTCCAGTTTTTGTCATAGCTTCAATTATATCATATAAAAATAAACTTTAGGATAAGAACTCACATGCAACATATCATGTGCTGTTTGTTGTATATATATAAAAGTATAAGACCACAACATCAATCATAATTTCTTTCCATCTGTAGACTTGTGCTTCCACTAACCAATATTCTTATGCCAATTGTCACCATGCAATTGGTTCAATTAATTTTAGCCCTATCACAAGTTCACAACCTTTTGCTCAACAATGTCTTTTAAGGCATGATGATGTTCTTTTTACAGCAAAGGATCGTTTTGGGTTTTACTAAAAGATTAAAAAAAACAATGTAGCTTCTTTTGGGTATCCTCTCATGTAACTTGTGATGACAACAATCATGAATTGTCATTTTTGTTACTTCAAGCAAAAGTGTCTTTGTCTATGAACCTTTCCCCCTTTTTTTTATTACTTTAATTTAATGTTTGATTTTGTTAGCATTGCAAATTATATGCTCCCACACTCAATCCACACTAAAATATTAGAGAAAATGATACATACATTATTAATGTAGGAATTAATTTCTCTTAGTGCAATGAAAACGTAACATTTTTTTTACGCATGTATCCAATCAAATAACTATAAATAGATACTTGTGAAAATATTTTACTAACTAATCTAAAAATATAACATCATAGAGTGATTTAATTTCGTACATCTATAAAAATATTTTACATTGTCAATGATTATGATGATTATAAATTAAATTGATCAATGTAAATTAATTTTATATCCACATCTACCAAGAATCCAATATTTTACTGTTATTTTTAAAGTGTACTTGCAAAGTGAATTTATGGGACCATATAATGACCCCTAATTGAATGGCAGTATCTCTAATCTCCAACCACACTGCAATATCATTAAACTTGAGGGTAATATAATAAAGTAGGTGCTAAATTAAGTTTCTTAAGATCATTGAAAAGGCCAGGGTAATTTTTACACATTAGTAAAAAAAAAAGTATGTCACAATGATTGTCCTCTTTATTTGATAGAAACTTTCAAGTTAAGATTTTTTTTCTGCTTCTGAAAAGCTTGTCCTAATGCTATAAAACAAAGGTCAAACTCAAAGCAACAGCTAGTTTTTCTTCTTTACACGATATATTTCATGTTGAGCACAAATACTATATATTTCTTTGCAAGCTGGCTTTTCAAGTTTCAACCTTTGTTCCATGTCATAAGATTGCTTCACTTATTTTGTATTGTTTTTTAATTTTCAACATAGCATCAGATCCTCCCAGTGTCCTATAATATAGCTGTCCTATTTCCAAGCATTGATTCGTAAGTCAGTATTTTTTATATTATTTGTAACATCATCTATTATTTGAGATTTTATAGAATTTCATAGGTTTCATAAATGATTATTATTTATGATTTTTTTTTTGGCTTTGATTCTTAGCTCATTTAGAGTATGTTTTGATCATCTTGTGAGATAAATGAAGGGCTCAATGTTTGAATGCAAAATATATCCTTATGTTTGTCATTGGTCTTCAAACAAGGACGGATCTAGAAATTCAGTAAGGGTCCGTTTGATGGTCAGGATAGAGAGACATGATATGATACATTAATCATATCTTACTTAAATATCATGTTTGATGCTCCAAAGAGATAAGATAAAATAAACCATTTTTCTATCATATTCTGACCTTTCTTTGTAATTTCTATCCTCAGTATAAGCTGGGTTAGAAATTATTCTGATGAGATTAGAAGATCATTCCTTATTTATTATCTTGATATTCTGTCATTTTTAAAATAATGATAGCATGTATTTTCTATTATAATCAATAACATGTCATTTTTATAATATTTAATTAATCATGAGAGTAATTTTTTTATTTAATTATAATGATATCATGTTTGTTATCATATGCGCATCAAACACATGATAGGATTAATATTTATCATGTCCTTATCATATCCTATCTCTATCCAACTTTAAATCATATTCTGCCTCTATTCTATCCTGACCATCAAACGGACCCTTAACATGGCTAAATTTTTTATAATTTGTAAAATATTCTTTTTTTTACAAAGGATAATATTAAATATTTATTAAAACCACATAATCTAAAAAGTAAAATTAACTGTTACTGACCTTTATTATTTAGATCAAATATTATTTTGTCCTCGTGAGCTTAGCTCAGTTGGTATGGACAATGCATAATATATGCAAGTTTGGGGTTCCAACCTCGACCACTACCAAAAAAAATCAAATATTATTTTTATCATTCCAATAATACTCCATTGGTTTGATATTATTGAGTGCCTAATTTTGAATGTGTACACTTCTTAAGAAAATAGTTTCTTATACTAATTTTTAATATAAAATAATATGTTAGCTTAATACAAAGAATAGAGCCATATATTAGTATATAAGTATATAGGATTTTTCTTTTTTCAAGAGGGAGTTTATAGGAAATATATTTATGCATGTGAGTGACTTTGCTACGTATAGCTAGAGGTGGGCATGGTTATGTTTTTGAAGAAAATCAAATTGAACCGAATTATTGAAATGGTTTGGGAAAACCGAACTGAACCCGTTTAAGGTTTAGAACGAATCAAACTGAACCAAAATTATGGTTCTGTTAACCTTTTATCCTATTAACCGAACCAAACTGAACCAAAATCAATATTTTGTACAATATTGAAATGTATTTTTGGTCCTTTTGCGGATTTAATTGTGTTTTGTTTTTTTAATGTAATTGCAGGATATTCGAAGATTTTTACAGCATTTGGAGTTGTTTGCAAATATTGTGATGGAATTGGAGACACTTATACTAGTATTTGAACAAATCTAGCAATAAAAGTGTTTACCTTGCAAATCACACTAGAAGAACCAATAAATCTTAGCATTAAGAAGTTGGGACACTAGTAAAAAAACGACACTGCAATGTTGACATTCCATAAATGTCTTGTAGATTCACATTATTCTTTTGTAGTGAGAGTAGAAAAACTGATTATGGTAAATAAAGGCTCAATGGCTTAAATGATTTAAGTAAAGGCGCGTTCTGTCTGTTTATGTTTTTGGGAGTGTTATGGAGCATTAAAGTTTGTTCCGTCTGTCCTTGTTTTTATTTTTCCTTTTGAAACATTGTGTCTCTTTTGTTCAGGATAATTATTTGCTATTTTTTATTAAAAGATTGTGTCTCTTTGTTCATTTCATGCTTGTGGATAGACTTTTTACTGCTGCAACTCGACTCAACATCAATCTCATCTCTTTCAAACAAAACAAAAACTAGTTTTCCATTTCATTAAACAGTGCGTTAATTTGATAACTGATGTGAACGGTTCAGTTCGATTCTTAACAACTAATTGAGTTAAATAACGGTTCAGTTCAGGTAATGAACTATCTTTAAAATAATGGTTCGATTCGATAACCAATGTAATGGTTCAGTTAACTTTGATTCGATTGCTTGAAATGTTCTTCTTGATTGTATCTCAAGAGAATTCTTCTATGTGTTTTTTGTCAAGCGCAGGAGAAAACTACTAGTCATATTTTCCTTTATTGTGACTTGGTTCTTAAATTTACGTTATGAGAAGAGAGACACAACAAATCATTCATTTTTTTGTCGAGCCTCTCCTTTATGTAATCCCTCTTCTAACCTACCATCAAACATGTGTAATATATGGCAACTAAATATGTTGTCTCTTTAACTATTAACTACGATGCACAGGAAGTTAATTATCTAAATAATTAATAATTATAAAATTGCAGTATTATATATAAAAATAAAAACACTAATTCATTATATCTTTAAATCAATTTTAACATAAATCACTCATTAACCGAAAATGAAACAACACATATACACACGCACGCGCACAAGCGCATGCGCGCAAACACACACACACAGAGCGACGGATTATATTTTCTTATAAACATTGAGAAAACAATCAAAACAATCATGTATATATTTTCTTATAAATGCAGTAGCAAGTGATGGATTATTGTGAATATGTCATGAGAAAAATTATAATATTTATTATTCTTATGAGTTATTGCTTCTGAAAGACAAAGAATCAAAACCTTAAATAATTTTGACTTCTCATTTTTGTATCAGATAGATTGTTGAAAGAAAATACTTATTTTCTCTTCTTGTTGATTTTATAACATTGTAATAGAACCATAAATACATTTTAATATAAACAATCAAATATAGCTACTAATACTATAACCATTTATTAAACAATGATTTGCAACATTATGCATAATAAAACCATAAAAAAAATCTGAAAATTATGAAATTTACAATCAATTTTTTGGCTTAAAAAGTTGTCAAAGAGACATAACTACTTTAATATATAAGATTAGATAATATATGAGTTTTTTTTTTACTATTTGAAGCTAAAATATTTTAAAATCTCAATGGCATTAGGCCTTCTGTCAACAAGAACAATGTCTTTTGGGTGTTGCAGCCAATAATTTAAAGACATTGTTTCTGTCAACAAAAGGCCGGATGCCCTTGATATACCATTATGAAGTAGTCATACGATAATGTGGCATTGAGAAAAAAGGAAAAGGAGAGATAAAATAATAGTAATTATTTTCATAGCGTGTGAAGAAGAAATATTATGTTTGATTTGTGAAGAAGGAAAAAGGAGAGCTATTAATAGTTACAGAGACAGACAACACATTTAGTTTGCCATGTATTACATATGTTTGATGGTAGGTTGGAAGAGGGATTTGCATGAAGGGGAGTGCTACATGCCAGTAGAGGCTGGGCAGATGAATACATCATATGTTCATGTATTTCATGTTGTAAATGTTCTAATTTTGTATTTCTCTACAAGCATTGAATTTTAAAGAGGAAAAAAATGATTGCCTAACTTGGTTTTCCTTAAGTTGATAGCTAATTTAATGTTTCATCTCTAACTTTGTTTTTAGTCCAATGAAACCTTTTATGTTAGGATGTGAGCATTAGACCAAATAGTATTTTCTTTCTTTTATAAAACCAAGCTTGACCTAGGCCCCCTGGAAATATATCAAATTATGTGTGCTAAAGTGAATGTAAACATGCTATTATGATCTGTGATTGTTTAGGGTAACTAGTTTAGACTTGGTCAACCTATATTATTCATCGATATTGCATTTTACTAGAAAACTTAAGAGTATCAATAATGACTTTTCCTTCTTCTTGTGTTGAATAACATACAAAAGTTTGTGATATTCAGGGCAATTATGATCTGAATTTTATAAGAGACAATCAAATAAAGAGTTTCATGCTTGGTTGATGAATCCTAGATTACATAAGATCCAACTCAAAGATTTTGAGAACTGTGAGAGTTAGGTCGATAAATTTGTGCAAACATACACATCTCCATGCAAGTTAATAGATATAAGTGACTTTGGTGCGGATCAATTTAATTCTCAACAAAAAAATAAAACTCAAATAGTGTTATTCTTGACTGAGTATTACATAGGGACTAATTTGTCCTCATCATAAAAATATCAGACTACTTTTTTTTTTTGGTTAGGAACTAATTTGATCCGTACAAAAATTATGAAGAACCAGAACGATAATTCAATCTAAAATAAAAACAGGTTTATTAATGGGCTTGGTTTCTTCGTTCAATTAATGTCTTTCTTAAGTTTTTTTTTTCCTACTGAACAAATTGAAACTTAGTTTTATGCAATACCTTAACAATCAAAGCTATCATATTATCAATGGAAAACTAGAGAAAGCTTTCAATGGGGATCCAAATCCATCTTTTTCATTGCACTAAACATCATGTCTATCCTCACATCAAGTTAAAATATTAATATTACAACTATATTGTAGCACTATTAACAACCACTTCACTTTGATCACTTTCTGCTATTTCCTATTATGCATACAACTTTATTTAATTAACTATTACAAGTGTTTAAGATGATAATATAAAACTGAACACAAATTTATTCCTGGTAACATGCCTGAACTCTCTAAAAACCCTGGTAATACAGTGATCTGAAATGCCTCCATTTGAAAATTGTATAATGGCCAATGGTCTAAGTTGAATTATAGTATGGTACATCTTTGAAGCCCAAGAGATGAAAAAATTCTATGACCGGTAGGCCAAAAGTGAGCGAACCAACCCCTTTGATCTGCATCAGGTGCAGCTTCATGTGAATCCTCCGAATTCGTTCCATCTGATGAGTCTTCCGGTACCTCACCATCTTTCTGGATTTCACTTGTGACTTGATTTTCATCATCATTAGCTTTAACTTCCGCAATTTCTCCAGGCTTCTTGTCGAATAGCCCTTTAAATTGTTTCCGAGCTTTCTTCTCAACTTCCTACAAATATATCGATATTTGTGTAAGAATAAAGTCATAGTGTTTCCTGTGGTGACGTCTCAAGCATTTATTTATTTTTTTAATGGAAAATGTTAGTAATTACTCCTTCGTCCGGGTTTAAACCCAAGACCTCCAACTCCTTAAACCTTAGCTCAAACTAGTTACCCAACTCCCCATGACATCTCAAGCATATATAAAAGAAACTGATTGGTGATTCCAATCTCACCTGCTCTTTCTGCTTCAGTTTTAGAAGAGCTGCAGTTGCATCTGATTCAGTTGACTTGTCGACTTTGATCATCTAAAATAGAAGCACACAATTGACTTCAGAAACGGATGACATTTATACCTTATATTCTAAAGAAAGTTGAGTATGAAGGTTTACCATTTTGAAATCAGCCCTTGCTTCTTCAAAATCTCCATTGCCCATGTAGGCCATTCCACGACGATAAAGACCCTTAACGTGCGCAGGATTTGCTTCTAAAACCTGCATGGTCCATTGAAGAACACACGGCGACAGGCTAAATTAAGATATGGAACTCTCAGAATCCGAATGTACAGAATATATCCTTATCTAGATTGGACTGAATCCAATAACTAGAAAACTCCAAAGTAGTTTAAGTGGGTTTGAAATAATGCAGGCTTCAGTAATAAGGCATTTTGCATTTTCTACTTAACAGAAAACTCCATCGTAATTGGAACTTCTTAATCATAGAAAGAAAGAAAGAAAAAAAACTTGCTTTGCCAATAAATCGTCTTCTACAAATTCGAAATAGAAAAATCAATTATTGCTATATGCCATTCTGTTCATTAACTTTATTCCAATGAAATAAATAAAGGGTACATGATAGCTTAGGCCATAAAACATACCTTATTACAAGTCTCAATGGATTTTCTGCATTCACCCAATTTTAGATAGCATGCAGCAACATTCAGGTGTAGCAAATTCTTCAATCATGAAAGAGAGAAAGATTTAGTATGAACGGAAATCAATTTAGCAGTCATAAGTTAGGAAAACATGCTTCCTTTTTAGATATATTATTAATAAGATATTTAGTATGAACAGAAATCAATCTACGAGTTACGTACACGTGTATCTGAAAATACTTTTCCTTCCTCGTCGTCTTGTGGATTAACATGGTTAAATTCTCGAAGCACCTGTTGCCAACTACCACATAATGTTAATAAGATCGATGGTAAAGGGAGACCTTGAGTGAAAAACAAAAATCCAAGTGATCATTAAGATGTACAACAAAACTCAAATGCAAGTAAATTATAAATCCAATCCTTTCAATAAAATTTTAGATATTACAACAGAGATATAAAAAATAAAAAAACTAAGAGTTTAGTAGTTTTCAAATCCTAGCACAGAAAATTTGGTAGAACTTGAAAATAATTGATAGAAATAACAGATCTTTTGTTGAAGCAATACCCCAGTTTCGACTTATCAGAAAGAAGCTCAGTGCTAAGATTTAGATGCTCCATCTTATACGGGAGTTTAAGAAATTTTAGAAATTATGTAATAGGGTAACTATGGAATGGTTTTATGTATTTACGGTGATTCCGGAAGCTTTAAATCTAAGGTTAAATAACAGCATTGAAGTAAATGTTTTTGAGAAGGAAGAGATGAGACACATGTGATGGAACAGGAAAAGAGAACTGCGGATTCCATCACATGTATCTCATTTTTCTTCCTTCCAAACAATAATTAGGTCACTGCTATTCTTTAACCTCGGATTTCACTCCAACTAGTCGATACCTAACAAACAGATTGGCCTACTCTTCGAAAAAATGATAATGTGTGAATAATAATATAGATAATAGAAGTAAATTGTCAAAATGTAGGTGAAGTATTTTGCAGTTAGCTGATGCTCCATGTAAAAATTATAACCTGAGGACCTTGGCAAGGGAGCAGCCGCAGTTTACACCCTGACACAGGTGTGTGCCATTACACCATGGTTTAGCTAAGTACAATTCAATTACTATGATCCTTAGATGCAAATCTTATCAGTTGCGCATTAGGCCTGACACAACTCCAAAAACTAGCTAAAAGATGTCGAGATTGCTCAAGCCTCATACAAAGACTAATTTGGTCATATCTATAGTCGGTGTTGGATTTGGACACCCCTCATATATGATGCATGAACAAATATGGGTAGTCCATACCCGCATGCCCGGGACTAATATCTGGAGAGTCAACAAATATGGGTGTACCAATAACATATCGAGAATGGGCTTTAGTACAATAGCCTAACAGCCTAACTCAACCCTAAAACCTAGCTCAATATGTGAGAAATTCTCAAGCCTTATAAGGACTACTTTGATTATATCTCTAGTCTGTGTGGACTTTAACACATAGTTCCTGTCCGGATGCAGAATCACCTACAATTGAACTATCTAAAAATTCTGACACCTCTGCAATAAATAGGAACACACGCCGCAGAAAGAAAGAAAAATACCTTTTCATACTTTGCCTTTGCAAGTTCATATTTTCCTTCTTTGAACAACCTGTTACCCTGTAATAACTATAGCATGAGAGATTCTGATAGCCAAATAAAATTGGTGTATAATTTGTATTTATCATGATTAAACACAGAATTTAACTGAAACTATGGAACTACTACCAAGGAAAAAATTAAGGACCCCAACATCGGGAAATAATCAATAATTATCCATAGTTCAAAAACAATATTACACCAGAAAATGAAATTTCATACAATTCTACCCAAAGACACCTATTCATATATTTCTAAAGAAGGGCATTGAGCTCAACAGGGCTTCAATCAGTTAGTAACAGAAATGGCAGTTTGAAACTGTAGATTAGACGGCCGTAATTAGTCAAATACTTGGATAGTTAGTGAGGGAATGGTAAAGGCTATACATAATGAAAGGAAATAAAAGCAGGGGTTCTCGGTTTTTGGGGAGAAATTTAGGGAGGAAAGGAACTAGGTATATCAAATGGAAAATTCTATGGTGAAGTCATGAAAATGACTTTTTTAGTAAAGTTAACACTATAACATCAAAAATGTAATGAGTAACACCCCACTGTTTGTACAATGCCATCAAAAGTTCAGTCCTCATAGTATCATCAATTCATAAGATATATAAGACTACACTTAATCTAATTTTATCCTACCTTGTTATAA
>Ga0315914_1005250_pt1 | contig 18935 bp, 11 predicted proteins | sample MpolenodulesMG_FD_203920 | JGI IMG/M metagenome (GOLD analysis project Ga0315914, IMG submission 203920) | Medicago polymorpha root nodule microbial communities from Los Angeles, California, United States - elongated nodules | ecosystem: Host-associated > Plants > Roots > Nodule | place: USA... | reverse complement strand
TGTGAACCAAACACACTTTTAATTAAAAATATCTCCCCTTCCCTCCCCTCCGTTAAAATCCGTCCCCTCCCCTCCCCTCCCCTCCTAATTCTCGAACCAAACGGACCCTAAGAGACTATCAAGATATTAAATGTTAAGAAATAAAGAATTATTGTTCGAACCCACGTCTCTGGATATCAAATCTCCATAAAATCATTTTGCCATCTAAATTATAATTACGAGAAACATAGTCTATATTTTTACTTGAGGAATCAGGAAAAATAAATAAAGGTCAAATTTGAAGAGCAACGCAAAGAAAGTAAATTATTTATGCCAGAAAAATATAAGGAAGACTTATGCCAAAGATTGCACAAACTTAATACAAAGAGAAACTATATAAATATTTCAATTAGTATGGTATATACTCATATATTATATATGAAGGATTAATTACGTATGAATAGAAGACAAACGGACAACAAATTGCGCCGTTAGATCTTTTTGGTGTATATATAATCATAGAAATTAAACATAGTTTAGTGAGATACAATGGAAGATATCATTATCATAGGTACTAATCATTCATTATGATTATGATGATCACCACGTCCTCGACACCTAGTTATAGGGGAGCAACCTCGAGTGTAATTTCCTTTGGTATCATTTCGATTATGATTTTTTCTTGATCCCTTCTCTATATCTTTATATGAAATTTTTCCCTCGACCAGATTGTTCTGGTTTAACATAACCATACTAATTAGGAGAAAAGAAATGAACAATACCTTCATGATGAGAAAATTATATATATAGGTATTGTTCTTGCTTGAGCTTGTACAACTCTCCTATCTTCTTCACATTTCAAATTAAACTACATATCATGCTAATTTATAATTTAATTAGCATCTATTTCAATTTGTTTAGTAATATCTTACATTAAAATTTAGTTTCATTTCAATGATGGAAAAATAAACTTATTTTTGGTAGTATCTTTTTTAGAATAAGTTTGTTATTTAATTTGGTTAGTGACAGATGAGGTATGCTAAAATAGGTTGGGAGAGTAGTACAGCTTATCTAAATGTATCATCATCATTGGATTAAAACAATTTTGAATCTCCCTAATTTTGAATAAACTTTTTAGTTGCTTTGTTAGTGGCAGAGGAGTGCATTACTTAGCATAAATTCATATTTTATATTTATAAAATTAACGGATTGTTTTAAGGAAAATGTTAACTAGTGTCCTCGGGACACTCTTTAAGGACCATAAATGGTAAATATTTATGAAAATACATATAATCAATGTCTTGGAAATTGAAATATTTGACTTTTTAAAAGAATAATTGCTTTTTTTGGAATGCTTAAAGAGTATCCGGGGGCACTCGTTAACAAGACTCTTTAAATAAATGTTAAATACTTCTCGAGAACGTTTAGATGAGATGGCACGGGTCTCTTCTAACTTAACCAAAGTCCTGGGTTCGAATCCAACTTTGAGCATGCAGCAATGTTAAAACTGTTAGGGAGAGCTTGCCGGATACCCGGTTTACACCAAAAAGATTAAATGTCATAAAGTTTCAAGGGAGAAAGAATGTGACAATAAAGTACTGAGTATAATTTTTTTTTGCTGTTATCAGAACTCTTATTTACTCATAGGGATGTGAACATAATTAGATACATACATAACAAAATTGCCTATAATTTTTATTTGATTCATGGGATGGGGAATATAACAACCTTTCCAGTAGCTTTGTTTGTTTCAATGTAAGAGAAAGCTTCAGCAACCTGAGCAAAAGGGAATGGACCTTTGGGATCTATAATTGGCTTCACCTTTCCACTCTCTAAATAAGGGTTTAGTTTCTTCAAAACAGCTCCATTGGAAGTCACTACAAATCTGAATCCAGGTGGTGTAACAGCTCCTGTCAGTGCTACTACACTGCCACCTTCTTTTATTGCCTTCACTGCTCTGTCACATTGCCCTGCAAATCATCAAGTAAGGATGTTAGTTTCGTCCTTAAAACTACAAATGCGTCTTTCATTAGTCAGTTTAGTCGTCAAATGTGTATTTTATTAGTTAATTTGGTTCTCACACTTTGGTCTATAAAATTGCTATAAAAACACACTAAAGGATGTTTTTGTAATTTCAATAATCAAGGACTATAGTAACAGCGCCTCGCTCGTTTAGAAATCAAAAAGACTGTTGGAGATCTTATATTGACTAGTGTGTTGGTCGATTACAGTTATAGGTTACAATCCAAATTTCTAAGAAAATAACAAGTTTACATGTTCCTTTGTTTCAAGATAATAATAGTTTACTTTTGGTCCCAAAATACTATTTCATTATGTAGTTATAGCTGTATGAAAGTAATTATATAACCAAATAGAAACTTGGGCATGCAACAAAAACAGTGATTTTCACAAACTCTGGCCAAATTGTTTAAAATTTCGTGTTGAAGATTGGAAGTATAAGACTGATACAAGTAGAAAAGAAGAATTTTACCAATGGCATCATAAACTACATCAAATTTTTCTGGCAAGTCTTCAAAGTTCTCCTTTGTGTAGTCAATAGCCAAATCAGCTCCAAGACTTTTCAGTAGCTCCAAATGTCTAGTGCTTGAAGTGGCAGCAACTCTTGAAGCTCCAAAAACTTGTTTAGCTAGCTGCAAGTCATTAGAGGTATCGATAATGTATAGCTTGTCATTAAAGTTCTCATGCTTTCCCTTATGCTAGAAATTTTAAACCAGAAACATACTCCGTCTAAAAGTTCTTAGTCGGGTAAAGGGAGAAACTTTGAAATCAGTTCTTAGGCGCAGACACCGGACATGATATTGACGCATTGTGTCAGTTACAATTTTGAGAAAATGGTAATAATTTCATGTAATCGTCACATGCCTCGGTGTCACTGCTACAATATTTCAGCATGTAAGGACTAATTTGCAGAGTAAATACCTGAATCACTAGGCTTCCAACTCCACCAGAACCATTGAGAACAAGAATAGATTTACCAGAAGAAAATCCAGTCCTCTCCAAACCTTCATAAGCAGTCTCAATAGCAAGAGGAAGAGAAGCAGCTTGAGCAAAGTCCAAATTTGTAGGTTTTAGTGCCAACAATTTCTCCTCAACAGCTGTGTACTCAGCCAAAGACCCAAATTGGTTAGGCCCTTCTAATGCTTTCTCATTTACATCACCATACACTTCATCACCCACTTTGAAGTCCTTTACTTCACTCCCAACCTTCACTACAATCCCAGCAACATCATAGCCAGGAACAGTCTAATGGACAAAACAAGCCAAATTTAATTTCATTACTTAATTATTCCTAGAATACAAAAACTTAATTAAGTGTTTATAGCATAATCAATTATCATATAAGTGTTTATATATAAGGTGTTTCTATAACAAAAGAAAAAATAAAGTCAAACTGTTTTCATACATGTTATAAGCTGTTTTCTTAAGCTTTTTTGAATAGTTTACGGAGATAAGCTGAAAACACATTATGGACATCTCATTAGCGATTTTCATAAGTTCTTCCAAACAGTCTCACAAGTACAATTGTCAGTAGATAAGTTTAAATAAGTCAATCCAAACAAGAGCTAAATTAACTAGAGCAGTTATTTTGTTTTTCAACCTAAATTTTCTTGCAAAAGTAATAATGCAACATCCAATATCTTCACACAGATTCCACCCAATTTCAGTAAGCTTTGCTCAATTTTAAAATCATCTTCAATGATAACTAACTTTATACTCTCCACTATCATAGCTATTGAATGCATCCCATTTTCTTCTTGTGCTAGAAGCAATTGAACTAAGATGCTACTTTAAAAAAAATAATAATAATAAGCAAGCAAGAAATTCCACAGCATAGAAAAATAAAAACAAACTTAAAAGAAACCCACTTGGGTTAGCCTGGTGGTATTGACTTGAGACCTGGGAGTATGCTCCTCCTCAAGGTCTCAGGTTGGATCCTCACCGGTGCTAATTTGGGTGGGCTAATTTAGCTTCTTCAAAAATAAAAAAATAAAAACGTAAAAGAGAGTGAATAATCACCGGAAGAGGAGAATCCGTAGCCTTAAACTTTCCTTGCCTTCTTTTACCATCAACAGGGTTAAGAGCAGCAGCAACAACTTTAACAAGAACTTGATCTGCCTTAACATCAGATACAGCAACATTGGAGTCAAATTTCAACACATCGACACCTCCATATTCTCCATACACCCAAGCCTTCATTTCAGAAGGCACTTGTGTCACTTTCACAGCCTCAGATGAAGCAGTAGTAGATTGAGACTTCACCAAGAATCTAGCATGCCTTGATGAAGAAGACAAGAGAGTTTTGAGACAAGTTTTGTGGTTTCTATTTGGTTGGAAAGTGAAGGAAAATCTGAGAGAAAGTGGTGAAGTTGAAGGAAGTGAAGGAAGAATGGTGAAGTGAGAAGTTGTGGTGGAGAGTGACATTGTTTCGTTATTGCCTTATCAGTTGTAAGTTGTTTCTGTTTCTGTTTTAGTTTCAACCACGTTTTAACGTTGGTGTTTTGTTTAATGTTTTGTTTTGTTGCATGATGATATGGTACGGTGGTGATATTGACTGCATGCATGTACGCTCGCATCTATACCGTCCAATGTTGATTCATTGATTCACTACAAAAACAAGAAAAGATGAATGAATGAATACTAGAAACCCGGGAAGATGCGGTGAGGGTAAAGTAATGGTGATAGATAGATTAGTGGATCCTAGGGTTGGGAATAGGCCAGGCCGCCCTACAGGGGCCTACGGCCTGGCCTGTTTAAGCCTGGCCTGGCCTGTTTATGAAAAAGGTTAGGCTTAGGCTTTTGAAAAAGCCTATTTAAGTAAATAGGTCAGGCTTAGGCTATCAAAAAAGCCTACGAAGCCTGATAGGCCAGCCTATTCATGCATATTATTAAAATTTATTTTTTATTTATATTAAAATATAATTTATATTAAACATAAAAATCAAGAAAAAAAAACAAATAATAGACTTTTTAAATAGGCTTTGAGGCCTTATAGTGAAATAGGCTTTTAAAGCCTTATAGCAATAGACAAACCTTATAGTGAAATAGGCTTTGAGGCCAGTTTGGCCTATTTAGAAGTAGAGAAAATTGAATATTTTATGACTTTAATGTGAAGTAGGCATGTACATAGGCTTCTAGGTCAGGCCAGACTTTTAAATAGGCCAGGCCAGGCCAAAAAAATAGGCCTATGAAAGGTCATAGACCAGGCTTAGGCTTGCTAAAAATTTCGTAGGCCAAGCTCAGGCCTATCAAAGTCTGGTCTGGCCTGGCCTATTCCCATCCCTAGTGGATCCTTTCATCAAAATAAATAAACTTCATTAAGGTATCATTTGTGACTATCTCCAGCATACTCATTAGAGACATAAATAAATAAACGCAATGCTATTTCTTGCGAGGCTTTTTATCACGAACTAATATAGAACCAATCACATCCCATGCTTGCCCGCAAAACCGGGATAGTGGGGTAGTGGACTTTCAATTGTATAGAGTTAATAAGCCTTCGTGATGTTAGTGTTTCTCGTTACCTTAAGCATTTTCCATAAATAAAACAAACCCTCGGTAATTCATAACAATGATATTTAGATCATTCATTACTCTCCACCACACATTCAACTCTTTATTAACTCTCTCTTTTACTAATTTAATGGTTGATTAACTCATAAAGAAAGAAAGAAAAACAATAAAGAAGAGAGAGCATAAATGGTTGTGATTAGGACAAAATGGACGGCATAAAAGAAATGGTTAGAGATGATACAAAATGTTGGAACCACCTAAACAAATTCGGTAAATGGATAACAAAGAATTGAAATAGAATTGGTAAAACATTCATATCATAAGTTTTTATTTATCATATATAAACTTGATAATGAATGTAATACAAGACATGTTTCCCTGTGTAGCTGACAACTATGAAGTCATGCAAATAAATATAAAATCCAAAGTTTTCATATTAACTAAATATCACTCAATTAATAAAAAAATTGATTCATCTGTAAGATCGTGACGTGATTGCAATATTTTTTTGTTAATTGTAAATCTATTTGTTAATGTTACATGAATCACGAGGTACGCTCGCTCTGATCATAGTGAATTTACGAAACCCAACTCATCTAAACTTTTTTTTCTTCTATAAAAATATATATGTGATATTTTTTTCTAGAGGAATTTAATATGTGATACGAACGTTGCCTATTTTAACAGTCTACTTCGTAACGTTGGAAAAAATAAAATCTTAGACTATAGTATAGTATATAATTATAAACCTCTTTTGGGAAACCTTTAAACTTAGGATACAAAAAAGGAAAAAACTGATGACATGTCCTCACAATATGAATAATGTTTTCCTTATAAATTTTCATTTGACAAAAAAAAAAAAAAAATTCAACGGCATTCTCTTCAAGTGTTTGGGTATTTAACGAGACTAGCTTGCTCGTAATTTTTTAAGAGTACTTCACCGTTCCAATGATACTGTCCAAAGCAAAGTTAGGGTATAATAATACAAAATTTATTGCATAATTCTTTGACACTGAGATCTAAACAATAATTATGTAAAAATAATATATCTTTTCACATGCTTGTTTTGGGTGAACAGAATGTCAAAAAATCATGCATGAAGCTATACTTTATCATGCTCTTACTTTACTAGGAGTGCAACATTGGGCAAGCAAAGAGTAATCAACACGAAATTCATAGAAAAATCCATATTTTGCGACTCAATTGAAAACTAAGAATTGTGAAGAATAAAAGTATTGATGAAAAGAAAAGAGCAACTAGAAGTGAAAGAGAAATGAGCAATGAAATGAAAACAATAATCATGTTGGAACAATGGTAAAAATTAGTTAAAGAAATATTTTTTTGTCAACAAAGAGATTACATAGCTGAGTCGCGAACTAGGTTGCTATCTTTAAAACGTTTTGTGGCACTATCCAAAATTGTGTAAGCAGACTATCAACCACGATGCTCTTAGGATAAAACAACTCAGTTACAACTGTATCAGAGTCCTATTACACTATAGGATATGTTCTAAAAATACACCTTAAAATTTGGTGCTAAGATCACTCCAATATGGTATTGATACCACTCTATTATGGTACCAAGACCACTCTTATATGGTAATAGGACCACTCTAATATGGTGTTTCCATCACTCTAACCTCTAACTTCTCCAAGGGCATAAAACATAAAAATAGACTATATTCTTAATATCATTCTTATTTTTCCATATGGACACTTTATCTCGAAAGGGGTTATGATCTTAAGAATACTCTTATTTTCAAAGAGACGAAATTTACCGAAGGGACTATACTCTTAAGACCATTCTTAATTCCAAATGGACATTATTTCTCGAAGAGACTATGGTCTTAAGAACACTCTTCAAATCCAACAGAACAGAAAAATAGGGAGAAGAAAAGACTAGCTCGTCAACACAAGTTAAAGAGGGAGAAAAGAAAAAAGTTATTTGACAACTCAAGAGTACTTTTGGTTTCAGTAGAAGTGAGGGAGAGGAACTCAATTTATAGGTGAAGACCCAAATATAAGTCACAAATCCAATTGATAGGATTAGTTGACCGTTCGAAAAACAATAGCTTGATCTTGCCTTATAAATGGGCACTAATGACGAAAGTTGACTATAGGGAGGGCGCGCACATGCGTGGGATGAACATGTGTTAGCATGTGTCAAGCAGCTGACGCATGCAAATCACATATGTGGTGATGACGTGCACCGAAACAAAATATTAAGTTAAATCAAATTATTAATTAAATTAGTTCTAGTTAGAGCGGAACTGTGATGCATACATGCAACTTACATGAAAAAAATTCAGCGATCTTAACCTTGAAACCACATATGTGGGTAATGGAATTCTATTGCATATGTTGGAAATCACCCGTGATTTACGGTCAAGGATTACACATGCCCATAAAATGGATGTGGACCTTAAGAGAAGGATGGGGACAACCTGAGTTTACTCTAGCACCAAATGAGATGATGTTATTTTAGGGTATGGCGTGTGTTCCTAACGATGTAGAATGGAAGATATTAATTCTAGAAGAAGCTCCCTATCCTAAATTATACGATATTTTGGTCATTTCGTACAGATTAAAAAAATGTAATTAATGTTGTATAAGAAAGATAAATTATAAGTAATTTTACAAAATTATCCTTCATTAACGGTATAAGAAAGATAAATAAAAGAGTTGAAAAAAGTGAACGTAATAAATAGTTGATAGTATAGTAAAAAAAATTAACATTCAATGGTTCATTAATATTGTAAAACAACTTGTAATTTGAGACAATTTTTTTCTCAAATAACTTATAATTTGAGATGGAAGGTGAGACTATTTATCTATATTTTTGGTAACTTTAAGCAAAATAAACAACATTGGGCCAATTCATAAAAGAAAAACAAGTTGGATCGGAGCGGGTCAATACTTGACCCGATTTCAAGTTGGAACATATACATACCTTAAAAACCAACCTCGACGGCTACGTTTCACTTTTCAGATCTCTTTTTGCCTTTGCAGTTTCACTTCCAGTTTCATTTCAGGTCAGATTTCAATTCCTATTATTTTTAACCATTCATGTTAATTAACCTTGCTTATTCACTTGTATTATACTTAACTAACACTAATCAAAATCATTTTTCCTTTTTATGCAAATTTTTTCGATTAAAAATATTCAATAAAATGTGACCAATTTTGTAACCCTAGTTTTGATTCATTAATCAATTGATCCAATATTATATTAATTTAAGGTTATGTATTATTAACATTTTGCTGTGTTAGATTTTTATTGTAACATTTGGTTTTGTAAGATTTTAGGTTAAGATTATGGCGGAGGCAAAATCTGGATTGAGAAAGCCGGTGTTCACTAAGGTCGAACAGCTTCGACCGGGGACTAGTGGTCACACTCTGACTGTCAAGGTGGTGAATACTAAGATGGTGATGCAGAAGGGTCGTCCTGATGGTCCTCAACCTCGTCAGATGCGAATTGCTGAGAGTTTGGTTGGGGATGAGACTGGGATGATCATATTTACTGCGAGAAATGATCAAGGTATAAATGTTACTGCTTTCATTTTGTAGTGATGCCCGTTTGGTCTATACAATTGTTCTGAATTCGTGACTTTGATGTTATTTTTCTTAGGTTTTTATACACTAATATGTTTATGAGAAAATAGGATTACACATTCTCAGGGTAAAATAATTTTACACCGTCATCCAATAGTAATAATTGTGTATTTTGCCATATCACTCCACTACACCCCACTTCAGTGGTATTATGTGGAGAGGTAGTTGATTCTTATTGGATATCAATGTAATATTAATTTACGCTGACAGAGTATATTATGCTCTGTTTTTATTTATCTGGGCATATTACCGGTCAAACTTGTTTAAATGTCAATTATGTTGGTTTTTGTTGCATGGGTTCCTACATTCGTTGATTCCGGTTTTGTATTGTCCATACGATGGGGGAAAAATAACAATTAATAATCATAGTTAAAAACATGCTATAACAGACCTAAAGACCTATGAGTGTTTTCAAATCTAAACTTATCCTATCATCACTTAAGCACCAATGCTTGCTTATTAAGCACCAACTGAAGCACTTCAGTTGGCGCTTGCTTATTAAGCACCAGTTCTTAAAAAGAACCACCGATTGGTGCTGATTCCTGTTAAGTATTGATTTTGTGCATAACATCATAAGCATTTGTTGGGTCACCGTGCCAGAAAATAATAAAAGAGTAATTGTTGATGAAATTTAAGAATGTGGAATCACTCACTGAAATGTCAATTTGGTAAACTTTTTATGGTTTGGGTTGGAAATATGATGTGCCAAAGTTGTTAAGGGTATAAATGTGTGACGTGTAAGAATGAGACACCCATAAAATCCCCCAAAATTAAATATGTGGGGAGCTTGGTTGGAGATGCTATAGTACAACAACAACCATAGCCTTTTCCCACAAGTGATGCCATAATATCCCATGCAAACCATTTAAATGCAAAACCATAATTTGATTGGACTAATAGTTCCTGTCGACCTCGGCTCCATCTCTGACTACTGGACTTTTACCATTTGACTTATCATCCTTACTTGTGCTTGTAGTATTATTCTCCGGAACATGCTTAACTCTGCTGGGGTGAAACTCTTCCATCTTACCCAATTTTCTCTGTTATACGTTCATTCCAAATCATATCTTATTTGTTGATATATCTGTAAGTTTAAGCTTAACTGACCTTGCGGTGCCAGTGTCATATTTCCATGTTATTCAACTAGTTATACGGAATAATGTGTTAGAACTGGTATCTAAATCAATAGAATATTCTGAATTTACTAGAATATTATTGAGGAATTACTCTTGAAACAATGTTGGAGAGAGTAAGGATTATACACTTAATATTGTCACACACAACCTGCCTTGGCCGAAACTGCAGTTGGCAGTTTCTTAGAGCAGTTACACATTTTTATTATAACACAACTGACACGAAATTGAGAGCCTGCCCTCTCCAATTGAAGAAGCAATATTAGGATTTATTTCATAATTGTTAAGTTTCATGATATATATGTATATAAAACACAATTTGGTCTTGTACTAGTAAAATTAGACTTGAACTGGACCTGGAGTTAACAATAAGTATGTATTAGACCACTGGCTCATTTTTTTATTTTTTTTGTATTGGTTTAGTATTAACACATACCATATCTATCTGAAAGCATATTATTGAGAGCCTCCATGCTCTCTCTTCACCCCTTCCTACCAAAACCTTGTAGTCTCCACAGATGTGTCTTTTTTCCTTCGACTAGCTTTTGTTCTTTAGGAAATTTGCAATTCATGCCACACATCCTGGAAATTTGATTGAGTGCAACTCCAAATTTTGTCTGATGACTATATTTTTTCTTATTAATAAAATGACACCTTAGATTCTACTTTGTGTAAAACATGTGTTTATCCTTGCTTTAGTAATGTTTTCTTTGTGGTTTGTTCTCTATTCCCTGGAAAAGAATTCCATTTTTTATGAGAATCTGTTATCATCCTAAACTACTCGCAATCTTCTCTTTCTGGTCTGGTGCCGCGGCCCTGTTATTTGGCTTCCATAAAAGGGTATAGTTGAGTTTTTTCCGTTTCAATCAAATCAGTAACACTGCTCTGATATTTTTACGAGTAAAGTTATGAAGTAAAAGTGGAGAGTTTGTGTCAAAACATGTTTGTTGCTTGATTATTATCATATAAAAATAGTGGGTGCTCTAATAGGGATATGAACCCTTTATCAAAATCCAAACCCCCGACCCGTGTTATCGAATGGCGGTTATGGCAGTATGGCCTGGCAGATTTTGACCTCGCCGATATGGCAAATGGTGGCCAATATGGTGCTGTGCCATAAAGCGACCAAAATTGTGGAATTTTAGGCCTCGGCAAAAAACATTGCTCCCGACAACTGTCATACACACCATCTTTGCTGGTTGAGCTACTGCCAAAATTGCGGTTGAGCTATTGCCATACACAACTGTCAGCTAGACTCCAAAAATCACGACGACTGCTGGTTGTGGCACACACCTCCGACTTCGTTTCTGGTTTAGCACCTGGGTGTAGATCAGAATTCCACAACCTACCATTTTTGTTGAACTGCATAATCTATGTCAAATTTTAAAACAAACATGGAAACTTGTATGCGTAATCTATGACCGGCTGCAACCGGTACTAACAGGAGGTCCACCGAACCGATGGACCTGAGCCATATTTGGGGTGCCCAAAGATTGTAAGTTTTTTGGTCTCAATCAAATCAGTAACACTACTTTTAAAAAGTGAATTGGACTACTTGGTCTTACCGGTCCAACCATCAGACATACCCAATGATCTTGGTTTTACCGTATAACTTATTAAGAGGTAAATTCTTCATAAACTGGGATAACTTTGGGAAAAAGCCTTTGAAACTGTGCTTGGGTGTTCAGTAATTCTTATTGACAGAAGAATATTACTAGAATACACGAAATAAAGAAAGCTAATGTGAATTTTTTAACTTGAGGTTATGGCCATAAGCTTAAGACTAGGTTCTATTAAATGTCTACAACTCTACTATGACAGACATGAGGAATTTCAAATTACATAACACTGCAGGCACAAATGCAAACTTAGGTTCATCTGTGTTGTATTTGAAATTTATCGGAAAGAGAGCAAGAAAAATAATGTTGCCATGCATGAAATAGTGATGTGGCAGTTGTTTAACTTCAAGTAGCATCACTCTTCATTGTTTGTTTTTGAAATCTTACAGGGTTTGCTTTTTCAAATTCCAAAATGTTATATATGTAATTTGCAAGGACAAGTGTGTATTATGTTTTCTTTTAATGCTGTTATGTTATTATTTTTTAGTACCATTGTTATCTTTAAATTCATCTGACTTGATGTTGAGTTTGTAGCCTTTAGGGCAATGATCAATTGCCCCTTCTATCTTTTATATGGAATCATTGTGTTGATTTACATCTATCCGACTTGATGTTGAGTTTAATGATCAATTGCCACTTCTATCTTTTATATGGAATTATTGTGTTGATTTACATCCATGACGTTGTGAATTGTTGATTCATTACGGTAAGAAATGAATGAAATTCAGTATACTCATAGGTTAACGAAGAATAAGATTAGTTATGTTGTATGTAGACTATGTTCAGTTTTTGTGGTACACTTTTTTCATTAATTATTTTTATATGTAGTTTGCATTTGAAATACAAATATTGTTACAAGTTTTACTTTGCATATATAAAAAAAAGCTTAATTTTTCCCATATTCTTTGCTGCTCAATTTTATATTTGTTGTCTATAAATGAATTGATTTTTTTCTTCTTTAGCTCAGAATGCCATCCATGTTAAGTAAAATTGCTGAAAATGTTTATGTAAGTGTTAATCATTTTCTTGAATTTTTCTTTTATTCAGTCGATCTGCTGAAAGATGGCTCTACTATCATTTTGCGAAATGCAAAAATTGACATGTTTAAAGGATCAATGAGGCTTGCTGTGGACAAATGGGGCCGTGTTGAAGTAACAGATCCTGCTGATTTCACTGTTAAGGAAGACAACAACCTGTCCCTTATTGAATATGAACTTGTTAATGTTGTGGAGTAACTTGTTGGAAAAGTTTGCAACTTCTACTGTGTTATAATGGGAATAAAGCAAAATCCATCAACTAGGAATAGAGATTTGGAAGCAGTGGTACCAAGAATTATTTCTTCAAGTTGATTTTGTGGTTCTAATACAACTGAAAAAAAATGTGATGTGCATTGCTTTAAATGAAAGATAAGGGAATTGACTTCCAAATCTTGCTTTTTGTTTTGTTATCTTTAATTATGGATTTTGTGCATCTTTCGACCTTTAGATCTCATGTACTGGAATATATTATATGTGGATGACAAGCCTTTATACTTCATGTAATCCTTTTTTTGCTTTTAATACTCCCAATTATAACCAACTAAAGCGTAATATTTTTGTGCTTTCTCAGTGTGGTGTAAAAGTGTCTAAGTGGACACTTGAAACCATAATTAATAATAATATTAGAACCTCCAATGATTCATACCATAAAACAATGTATTTTAAAAATCTTCCTAGGTTCAATCAGCAAACAATTTTTTCATTAAAAAGGTTGCAGTTGCAGTCTTGCAGAGGAAAGAAGGGGACATTGTACTTTTCTCCTGAAATATATTTAAATGCAATCTCTATTTACTTGCCTCCTCAATTACACACCTCTATTATTATGAGACCATGGTAATTTAGAGTTCGGTCAAGATGCAATGATAACTTAGATTTCCGACTGATTAAACTATTAAAAGTTTATTAACCCAATTGCGTTGAAAATAGCAGTGTCTACATACAGAATGAGTGGCAGGGCATGCAATTTTTCCAACAAAAGAGTGGTGGGTGCATTTTCTTTAAGCATATCTCAGTGTATGCCAGTGCAAGTGATTAATTTCCCTAAAACTTTGTATTCAGAATGAAGGTTTTTTTTTTTTAACTTTGATTATGGTACAAGGTACAATATATGACACATCAGTTACCAGTTTGATGTAACGGAAAAAAATAAGTGTTTTTTTGGTGGTGACCTTGCATATATTATGCATTGTCCTTACTAACTGAGCTAAACTCACGTATGACAGGAAAAGAAAATTAGTGTTTGTAGCAACCTATCCTGTCCCTTGGCATTTTATGAGTTATTACGGATGAAAACTGGAAACCAATGTTCATTTTATGAGTTACAGCATAGCATGTCATTGATTACTTAGTTTGAATTAAAGGGAAGATACGTCCATTAATATTTTATCCTCTAAGGCTCTAACCCATAATAATTCATAATGTGACACTTTTGGTAGTGGAATTCAAGTTTTCAACTACCAAAAACCAGCACATGAGTGCTTGACAATACAAAATGTGAGGCCCGCAGCACTTCAAAGCACATGTGTTAATCATGATTGCCTTATGGTTTGGGCAAGGGAAGTTGTTGGTCATGCTATTCATTATTTATTATTCATCAACACTTCAATTTATAATGGTACTATTGGTGAACTTCCCTAACAAACTTTTGGGATTGAGGTGTATGCAAAATTATGATCTCTTTTGTACATTGTCACTAAATAAATACCATTAATTAATTGCAACAAACATTTGATTTACAATCAAGGAGGTGAGTGTGTGAGTGAAATGTAGATTAATTATGCAATGTTGCATGAATTTGTAAAGCCTTCTATAATACTTAGGTCTCAAATATAAGAAAAAAATTTATTTTTTAGTTTCATTGAATAAATGATGTATCTGATTTATATTATAAACTAGATACATCATTTATTGAATTAACTTTTAAAAACAAATATTTTATTATATTTGATATCGAAAGGAATATTTTTTATTTATTTTTTTCCGTAAAGACTACGAGTGGAAGTAGTCAAAGTATGTGGATAACTCGTTAGGCTGATAATTAAGTTTACAATTAACGTAATGTTTCCCTTTCCAAAAAAAATTAACTCAATGTTTCAAAAGTGGGAGCCTCAAGTTGAGAGTCATGGAATCCAAGATAAAACACAATTTAGATTCTTAACTCTCCTTTTCTGGACTCTACAATACTACATTACAATTTAAGAACCTTCCACTGATTTTTAATAGTCTTAATTGGATGTTTGATCCTTATATTTATTTTAGTTTTTAAGTTGGTCCCTTATGTTTTAAATGTTTTAAGTTGGTCCCTTACATTTTAAAAGTTTCAAGTTGGTCCAAAACGTTACTCCCGTTGGAATAAGTTAGTCCCTTCAGTCACATAACGGTTAAAGATTCGGGTTGACAATATGGGTGATGGAACTTAACTTATTTAGAAAATTAGTTATAAAACATTATTTTAGTTTTTTGGTTTTATTAAACTCAATATCATGTCACGGAATGGACTAACTTATTCCAATATGAGTAACGTTTTGGACCAACTTGAAACTTTTAAAACGAAAGGGACCAACTTGAAACTTTCAAAATATAAGGGACCAAATTGAAAACTAAAATAAGCATAAGGGATCCAACATGCAATTAAGCCTTTTTAATATAATAATAGGATATAGTTTGTGCTCTTAGCTTGCTTTTACCGGGACTAAGTACATGTTTGGTTTTGTGGTAAATTTGACAAAATCAGCGAACCATTGTTGCAAAGATACATAGTGCAATAACTCATCATAATATCAATGAATTAACCGTGATTCCAAACATGCACTAAATTGTCCCGCTAATATTAGAAAAAAACAAAAAAAAATAAGTAAGCACCGGTCTAGTAGTCTAATAGTAGAACAATTCTTACAATCACCACAACAACGATCTTCTATTATCAAATGTATAAGAATTCTTACATACAAAAACTTGTATAAGAATATGCATTGAAGATAATATAAGGTTCTTATACATGTATGTGGGGACAAGAACAATGTCTCACTAAGTTCAAGTAGAGAGATTCAGGGTGGAGTACGTTTGGTATGACATGAGTATGTTAAAATTACGGTGATCTACCATAATTTTGCAAAAACTATAAAGTGTAGTTTTTAAAAAATATGATAAGTTATCGTGATTCTGACATAACCATCTACCTTCGTAGCAAAGTGAATATAATTGAAATTTTTTAATAGACATGGTCTAAGCTCTAAGGTTTTCTTTAGATTTTTTCATTACATATATCAGTTTTATTTTTTAGACATTTTTCTTGGGTGAATAATTATATATATTTTTTCAAATATTTAATAATATATCGAATATACAATAAATATTAGACAATAATTCAAACTATGGAATATCTCATCCTATGTAACAATTGTTAAAACCCCCATTTTTTTTGTACGAAAAATCCCAAATTTAATGTGGTTTTTTCAATACAAAAAATTTACACAATATCAAAATGACTATTTTCTAAATAGTTAATTATTTAATTATGTGGTTTTGTCATTTATAATTTATCGTATTTTAATCTTAGATTTTTCGTTTTAACATATTTAATTATTTATTTGCTTTCGATATATGTATTGTGAGTTGTGGCTTTCAAATCAACTTCTAACAAACCGTCCTTATATTTTTCGATATTATCAGCTCTATAACACATTAACACTATTTCTTTAACAAAAAAAAAAAAAAACACATTATCACTATGTTTCTAACTTAAAAACTTTTTGTATGGACTAGCTCAAACTCTTATCTTAAAGGTGCATATGTAATAGAGAAATGATATTTGCACAAATATTATGTGACAACTTTTGTGATAACTTTTTTTTTCATACTCACATTATATTTTTGTTTTTTCTCTCTATTGTTTTGGTTTCCGTGCCAATACCTACTTTTCTTTGAAAATTTATAGTTGTCCTAAAGGTTGTCACATAAATGGTTGTTCAAATAACACACCTCTATCTAATAACCGGTTACTTTAATTTTCAAAAACAAAGGGTGAGTATGTTCAAAGATAAATTTGTTTAAATGAAATCAAGTGATCACGTTTAAATGGTGAACAAACTCTAGTTAAGGCCAAATTTTTCTAGAGAGCCACAATAATACAATATGAATCCTAAACAATTTTTGATAAGACAACACAAAATATATTCCTTTTAAAATTTTAAGTTCGATTCTCCTTGATGTCAATTTCATAAGTTATAGTTTGACTTCTTAAAAAAATACTTTAATTACTTCGATTTCTTAATTATCAAAGTTTCTTTTCTCTAAGAATTGGATAGTTATAATGAAGAAGTTAAATTGTTTCAATGGGATAAGACGAGTTTCAAAGATTGGATCCAAAACCCAATCCAATTAGATATAAACTTGGTTACTGATTCAACACCCCTGGAAACCATATTCCATTCATCCACACAATACTTTCTACCATAAAATAACTTAGTTGTACACAGCAAAGCAAATAATCACAAACTATTGGATTATGGTTTTCAATACCTATAATGTGGGATATATAGTTGGGTTCCACACATTTATATCACCATATATTGTCTTCCTTTAAGTGGCCCACAGGCTCATAACAAAATGATAAAAGCAAGGGAAATATGATAAATTATATTTGACGAAGATTAAAGAGCAATGTATGGTGATAAAACAAGGTCATAACTCACACGAGGGACAAAGATTACGAATGATCAACGTCACAAAGTTACAATACAACTATAACTAAAAGGGGTAATGTCGGTGAGAGGCTACTCTTAGTGTAGCTGCTATAACTAGATTTTTTAATTAATATTTTAACTATTTATTGTAAAAAGAGATAATTTAAAGAAATAAAAAATATAATTGTTAGGATTATCATAGCAAAACTCTAGCAGTCTTATTAGGGATTTACTTCTAACAAAACTAAGAGCATAATTATCGGGTGTATCATTTGCATTAGGAGCAACCGTTGTCGATATAGACACCACTAATTGATATATTTTAGGTGGAAACATATACGGTACTTGTGAGGTGTACCGCTACTCTTCCTTCATAATTTTATAAATAAACGATCATTTTTTGTGTAATAAATAGCTATTTGTCAATATTTATATTTTATAGAACATCATTTTATAAGAAAAAACATCATTGCATTGTTTATAAAAATTATTGTAATTTTTTTTACATAATATCGTAAAAAATAATCAATGTTCTCAATTATGAGTGATAAAAATTCAAAAAAAATAAATTTATTTCGTTGACACTTTTGATGAATAAGATTTAGTTATTACTTGTTCCCACATCTTACCGCTAAGCTTCAAACAGTTATTACTAATGGTCGGTGGCAGCTTCTTCCTTCTATTCTTGAATACCCTTTGGTGACAGACAACATTGTGAAAATTACGCTCCCTATCACCCCTTTGACAGATAAGTGTGCTTGGTTATATTCTCCGGACGGCAATCTCTCTGCTAAGCTGGCTTTCCAATTTCTCCATCCGCCCCCGGCCAGCCTTGATTGGGCTTCAATCATATGGCGTCCCTGCATTCCTCCATCACACTCCTTTGTTTTTTGGCGTCTTATGCTGTCCAAGCTCCCCACGGATGAAAATTTGCAAAAGCGTGGGTGCACTTTGGTTTCTATTTGCGGTTTGTGCTACAAGCATGCTGAATCTTCTTCACACCTATTCCTCTCATGCGATTTTGCGGTGGCTGTTTGGCGGTGCTTGGGTCTGAAGCTTAACCATTCTCTGCACTTGCCTTCTGTTCTGTCCTTGGTCAGCAACATCCCTGTTCGCTGCAGTTCTCAGATGAAAGACGTCATGGTGGCTGCAATTGTGCACGCGGTATACTGTATTTGGCTCTCTCGGAATGCAATGAGATTCAGGTCGGTCCCCCCCTCCCTTCATGATACTATGGCCAAAATAACATCTTTTGTAGCTATGTCGGGTATGAATTCGAATGGTTATTGCCTTCCCTTTGAGGTTGCGGTTTTAAACAACTTCTTGGTGCCCCCTACTT
>Ga0315914_1005248_pt1 | contig 18936 bp, 6 predicted proteins | sample MpolenodulesMG_FD_203920 | JGI IMG/M metagenome (GOLD analysis project Ga0315914, IMG submission 203920) | Medicago polymorpha root nodule microbial communities from Los Angeles, California, United States - elongated nodules | ecosystem: Host-associated > Plants > Roots > Nodule | place: USA... | reverse complement strand
CTTTCAAGGGAAACTTGGTGAGGAAGTAGCCTAATCGTGTCACGATTTCCCAAATCGTGCCACGATTTTCCATCTCATGGATCCTTGCTCCCTGCCAACAAAATTGTGCCACGGTGCCTCAAATCGTGCCGCGATTTTAGGTTTCCTGCAAATCCAATTTGAAGCCAATATACAACAGTAACAATTTAATAAAACCAACTCCAGCCCATAAATATTTTAGAACCTTATTAGTTAAATGTAAAGTTGTAGCAACCTCAAGAAGATTTCTATTCTTTATCTCTGCAATTCCATTTTGTGGGGATGTATTCAAATAGGAATTTTGTTGAACATCCCATGTTTAAGAAAATGTTTGACAAAAACATAAGACGATTGTTCTTTAGACATTTAGTGATTGCTCTCAGGCACCTACCGAACAACAATTAAGTGTTGATCGACACTTTGAGATCAATTGAGACACATTTTAAATAGATTCACTACAATGACATACGAGATACTAGTAATTGGCTCTTGAACAAAGGTGCAAAATTGCAACAAAAGTGAAAACATTACTTGCATGCAAAGGAACATCCAAGAAGTAACAATTCAGGACCACACCGCATGATTTTTTTCCACTAAGGTGTTAAATCTCAACCTTCAGGACATTAAAAGGTTCCCATGGTTGTAAAAACTGAAGAAATTATTATTGGGACAACCAAACCACTACAAAAGAGACCATAGACAGTCATAAAAGTAACCTTCACCAGCAGATGCGATGGTGTTATCGTTGTCGTCTTCAAGTCATTGTAGCACAAAGAATGCGTTGCACTAAAATTTAAACACTTTACAATGTAACTCTAACCTAGAGCTCGTAATACCATGAAAAAGTGCTGGAATAATACATTCGTGCTTTAGATATTACTACGTTTTGAGAGATTGTTTATATAAGAAGAGAAATTACAATAGGAATAACTAAATAAAAAAAAAACATAATCATATCTTAGAGAATATTTCTCCCTATTCTTCTACTATTTCTCATAAGGTTGTTAAAATCGATATTTTGCTTCAAATACAAAGAGGATATAGCTAAAAATCGCAAGGATTATACTAAATTGATTTAGTGGAATCGAATAGAGATAGAAAGATCGCAATATTGAAGATCGCAATCAAAATCAAAATATTCAACTCAGATAATATTAAATATATAATATAAGTGCATAAACTATGTACAACTTGAAACCTTACCACACGCCAATTATATGGTGGGACAAAAACGCTTAAACATAAACAATTTCGAGGAAAAAAATATACTTAGTTTAAGATTTTACTCAGGATTGAGATCGGTAAGGTAGAGCATAATAACAAAATTGTAGGATTTTAGGATTCTGATGGGGATTTTAATAACAATGATTCCTCACAAGATGACACGTTACCCTCCTTATTCTTAACCAACTATAAATGCAACCTCAACAGTTACTTATCAACGTTTGGCATTTAGCTTTGATGGTGAAGGAAACGTTCCAAAAACCTTGTCCCAAAGTGGTGAAGTGACGCCAAAACCAAGGCTTGCGACCCGATAGTGATGACTCAAGTGATACTTCTGCAAAATAGGGATGGAACGATTACTTATCCTTTCAAGGCTTGCACGATTTACATGCATAATTGCTAATGCATCATATAGAAAGTGGAACACTACAAGAATGTTAAAATCGTTAATATTGATGACAAGAAGATTTTGTAACGTAAAACATTAGATTGTCATCTACATTTAAGGAAGAGAAAGTGGTTATACCTTGAGATTTCGGGGTACATGACTCTTAGGTTGGCTATGATGCAAGTAGTAATGGGTACAGTCATAGATCATATAGCCCAACAACATGCCTCCATACAAAGCAGGAGCGATTGAAGGAGGGCATACATGCTTCACTAAGGGCCAGAACTGGACAATGCACACAAAAATCATTAAGTATACTGCATACCTCTTTTTACAAGCATACCTAAAAAGCATCAAGCATATCTACATTTTACCAATATCGCATAGATGTAAATGTAATCAATCACTTTATAAGACGTCAACAAATTTTTGACCATTTGAGAAAACAAGCTACAATTTCAAGGCAGCCCAAATCCTTCCTTTATGCTCCACCAAAATATACATCTATTAATATACATCTATTAGTTTGTCTCTAGTGTTATTAGTGGGACTATGTGGGGACATCACTATATTTAACGTGGGGTCTAAATAAGAAAAAAAATTCATTATTGGCTAAAAGAAATTAGGGTTATGTGGGATCAGCTGCCTCCATTGTATAATAGGTAGATTCGTCCCTAATTCTTTTATTATGTCATTTTTTTGTTACTAAATTTTAAAAAATACTTGAAATGTGAAATTATTATGAATATCTTCTCATAAAAATCATTTTTGAGAGGTATATTTTTAAAAGAAAGTGTGATTTTTTTATAAGCCTTGTATTATTTTATTCATTTTAAAAACATTTACTATAAGATTTGTTTTAGACCTCCAAACATTTGGGTCTATTCGGATTCAGAAAACAAAGACATGTTTTACTTATTGATAGGTAATAACCGTGACCATGTGTTTTTCAAAAAAAAATGTATTTCTTGTTGGAAATAAGGTTTACGCATTGTTTCGTAAAATTACACAAGGGTATCTCCACCTTTGCATTTCACTCTAATATTGTAATATCTTCTTGTTAAAAAATAACATACTTCAATATAATCAACCTACATGTATGTAAAATAATATAACGTTCACAAAAATAATGTAAAATATTCTAACACATCCACAAAATATTTACTATAATTAAAAGGATTATTATGTAGAAAGAGGAATACCGGAGAGGCAAATAAAAGGGCTGCAGTTGGTGGTAAAACAAGTCTTAACCTATCCATAGGGTGCTTATGGTGGCAACCATGGAAAAGAAAATGCAATGTGTTACCCCAATAGCTCTTAGTTTGAACATGGAAAAGAAAACGGTGCAACAAGTATTCGAGCAATGTCCATACAAAAATGCCAAGAACCACGAAAAGAGTGATTTGAAGAGTAGGGAGGCCCAATCTGAAAGAGTTATATATGAAACAAGAAGCAACTGGTACCCAAACAATTGGAACCACCCACCAAACAGTGCGCGTGAAAAACTGTTCCAACACAAAATTCTTAATTAATTTTGATACATTAACATGAATGAATGATATGAAAAAAGTAATGTAGCTAGGGTTTTAGGTACCTCCAAGAAACTGCTATGAAAGAAACGAGGACTTTCCTTTCCCATAATAGGTTGGTGAACCCATTCTTCATAATCTTCACCAAGATGACCAACCTGTTAGTCTTGTAAGATTAAATTGTGATAATGCAGCGATTAAAAAAGTTTTGAGGATAAATAAAAATGTATTAATCTGAGGACTGAGGTAATTACTTGGAAAACAAGGGGCTTATTCAAATCAACCACAAATTTCTCTTCAACCATCTTGAAACTAATAAAGACAAACTTTAGCAATGTACGGCAGTAGCATACACACTTCTATAGTGATATTTTTGAAGAGATAATGTGATGCCTATTTATCAGTAGCATACACACTTTTATAAAATAGATAGAAGTCATTAACTCATTTTCAGTGGAAAATTAAGTTAGTTCTCGTTATCATACATGAGGTCATGAACCGTCCACCGCTACTTGACCAAGCTTAGAAAACATGTCGATTAAAAAGATGCAATTTATTACAACAACAAAAAAAAATGCAATTTGATTCACGTTTTTCATTCTTTTATATATATTCCTTTTTGAAAATATATAAATTCAAACAAAAAAAACTAATTCCAAACTAAATATATGATCAATTTATGTATATTATTTGTATTCTTAGTGGCAAAAATACAATAATATTTCTTATAAAATAAATACAATAAGATTCCACTAAGGAAAATTATATTTGATCAATTGAATTCTCCATTACTTTATTTTTGTTTATAACCTTTCGATTTCTAAGGGAATGGATCCTAGTAGTCTAGAGTTTGTCGGGGAGGTAAGTAAAGTATGCTCAATAATTGTTCTACCTAAAAATCAAACGTGGATTCTTCTTAACGATTTATCTTTGAGTGTAGCTCAATCACTTGGTTAAATTCTCCAATTTAATATTAAATTGTAATGGTACAACCCTAAAATGTCCAATTCAATTATCCTTTGGATCGTCCAATAGCAAAGTCCATCAAAACATGGCACGAAGGTCCAATAAATGGGTCAAGTCAAGTTCCACCAAACACAGATCCGACGTCTTACACCATCTCGGGAGACACCTCGTATCAGAATAACGTGTGGTATGGGTAAAGAGCCTTGCATGACATCTTATGGACCACCTCATACTCACCTCGTATAGTAACAGAGTCATGTCGTGCTCCACCGCCTCAAAGTATAACTAACTTCTAGATAGTTACCAGATTATTCTTATTTATAGGGATATTACTTGAACCAGATAAGTACCCCACCTACTCAGGATTTTTTTTTTTTGAAAACTCGGTATCCGATCCAAGAATCGGCTAATCTGAGGGGACCAATCTCACTCCTATTCAGGATCTATTACACTAAATACACCAGAATATCATGTAACAAACTGGACTTGTCAAGTAGTGATCCTATGAGTGAAGTTAACTGACTACAGGGAGCTTATCACGGGAACCACCAATGTAAATAGTGGCCATCACCCCCAAGTACGACCACCATATTCACTCATCTTACTTGCTACCTCCTACCAGTTACAATGATTCTAGTCTTTGACAAAAAAGGAGCCTAGTATATTAGAAAAGTTATGTCAACATATTTTTTGTGATGCTTACAATTAATTGGGATTTCCAGAGTCAGCTCGGAAGCCATATTGTGTATCCTAATTAGCTTTCCCAATGATAATGAGGTAAAAGGCTACCTCGACACACTAGTCACCTTCACCACGGTTCTTTGTTTTAACGTTGGGTAAGGGTTAAATGCATTTTTAATGTTGGTAAGGGTTAAATATATTTTAGTCTCTATAAAATTTAGGGTTCACGTATGATGGACTGACCCTTATACACGAACATGTACTCTAAGTTGAACTAAACAAATTAAAAAAAATAATAAAAGGTAGTGGAGTAGACAATCTCTTATTGGTTTGGAAATAGAGTAATGTATATGCATTGCAGCACTGATTTACACTGTCATTCAATTAGTTTTGTCCTTTTACCATGTCATCTTAAAATTTAAAAAAGAAACGTACAAAATCATAGTAGTTTTTTCTCTTCTACGTTTTGGTAAATTTAAGTTAGATACATTTCTTTATGTTGCATCCTTAACTGCCAGGCCGGCATCAAAGAAAAATGCGGGTTGCAGATCTACAACACATAAGGAATCAAAATAGAGAAAAGAAAAAAATTGCTGCAATACCAAAATTAAAAAAAAAAACAAAGAGATAATGTAAAATTAGTCTTTATTCCAAAATGCTTAAAAAAAAAAAATGTTACTTTTCCCACCCTGCTGCTTTCTCATGCGCCCTGCAAAAATTCCAAAAATACCCATGGTCTGGATTATGTTTTCCGAACCAAATTGTTAGTGTTTCCAGAAAATAAAATTCGGACGCATACGCTATTAAATTTTGTGTCTTTCTTTGATGTCAAGGGTCTCTGTTGACAGTTATACGACCCCCGCATAAGCTGCAATGCAATTGCAGGGGTCGTATGAGCGGTCAACAATGACCATGACACCACAAACACTCCTAAAAACTACCTAAAAACCTAAAAAACTAAAAAAATTTGAAGAAAATGTAAGAAAGGAGGTGAAGAAGAATGAAGGAAAATGTTGAAGATTCAAGCCTTTTTATAGCCTAAAACAAGTCCTAGGTCATTTGGAAGTCAAGGAGAATGTGTTTTTCATTCAAAACCGTCCAAAAAACGCATTAAAACTCCACTAACTGGCCAAACCTTTGGTGAAACGTCACCGTCCAAAATGTTATTGAGGTGTTCCGAATTTTATAATCCGGATAGCATGAAGTTTTTATGGATTTTAAAGTCCGAACTTCATCAGGCCCTTTTATTTGGAGTGTTTTCTTGGCGAATGGCTTGGAAAAAATAGAACAAAGGTACATAACATAAAAAGAAGCAAGACAAATAAAAAGTTTAAAAAAACCATAATAACATAAATGATGAATCTTTTAGATCTGCAACATAAACTCTTGGTGCAATGTGGTCCATACAAAAGGATCCTATGTTGAAGCTTTCCGGATTTCGAAATCCGGAATACACTTATGCCATATGTGTATCCGGATATCATAATCCGGACAGCATATCTTCGGTTATTTTATCGAATAAATGAACATCTTTGAAGTAAATTAAAACATAATGAAACTTTAAATAATATATATTATTCAAAACATAATGCAACAACTTAATTCAACAACACATAACTAACACGCAATTAAAACAACATAAAACACGTGAATAATTAAAACATAGCACATTATCACAGATCATCTAAACTAATTTCTTCGTCTGGTGGTTCCATGAGCGCCCTGATCTCTTCGTAGGTCCTGGGCCGGTTCAAACTATCCAGAATTTGTTCAGCAGATCTAACCAATGAAGCGTCCATCTCGATCGGTCCTCTAGTACTGTCCTGACCAAATACAGAGAACATGGTTCTCACGTCATCGTCGTTCGTGAGTTTCATCCGACTGAAGCGAAGAGATCTGGCTGAGTCGGACAATGGACATTGATATTCAACACCGACCACCCTCCTCGTGTATCTGTGGTTGAATTGACGTTTGATTTAATCCAACTCATCCTTCAGCCCGGAGAGGGTGACATCGTTGCGAATCCTAAACAGATGGGGTGGTGTTCCACCGTTATAGTAGACTGCCGCTAGCTTGGTGTTCGGATCAAAGCCAGTGAGTTCCATGATTTTTTTCTGGTGTAGTTTACTTGCAATGAAAACAGGGACCCCTATTTATAGAGGTATCTGGGCGTTATGGACCACAAAAATTGTCGGTGCAATGTGAGTCACACAAAAGAATCCAATGCTGAAGCAATCCAGATTATAAAATCCGAACCATCCATCACCCTACTGAAAAAGGCAAGTTTCGCGTAGATACACCCCAGTAAAGAGAGATAAAATGAGTTATTTTTATCTTTTTGTCTTTTTATTTTTGTTTTATATTTCTATTTGCATTAATTTTACGAATTTGAAAGCTTAAAATGAAAAACATTCTGGAAAAAGAGCATTCCGGATTTTAAATTCCGAATAAATCTGGAAATCCCTATCAATGCAGTTCGGAAAACTAAATCCGGACCAGGGGTAAAATTGGAGAAAAAATAGGGCACGCGAGGAAAAGCATAGGGTGGAAAAAGTAAATCTAAAAAAAAAAAAAAAAATAGTGCTTAAATGCATTTTTATCTCTCAATTTTTAGTCTCCTTATTTCTATATTTGAAAATATAGTCTCACATTTTATTTTTTTTGAATTCTCAGTTTTAAAATGCCAAACTTTTTTACAATCACTAAATTTGGAGTCTATTTTTGCCGATGCCTCAATTTTAATTTGGTGTGTGACAATGCATATGTTGATTAAGTGCGTATATCTTTTCCTAAAAATAAAAAAATGTGAGTATATTTTATAGTCCATGTAGTTAAATTGTTTCTTACCCATACTAATCAGAAGACTTATACAAGCCTTTCACTGGATTACTTTTGGGTGATAGCTATTTTAAGGGTATTTCAACAGGTTAGTAAAGGTGAAAACTAAAGTTGCTCCATCCAATTTCTTTAGGCATGAGCAGAGCATCCCTCCACTGCCAACTGGTAAGTAAGCAAAGTGTAGAAGACAAGATGAGAAGATCAAAGGGGTAAAGTTAAATATATTTGCATGTTGAATTATTATAAAACGAAGAATAAAGATTGTATTTGTATGCATATATTTCTGCTCAATATTGCACAATGAGAAAAGCACGCGATAGCGCAGATTTATGTTTGAAGATTTTAGAGCTTCAACGAAATCACGGTGCAACCGTAATTTAGCCAAACTCGTCCAATCCAAACATGCACTTCGCTTCAGCATGCTATTTGTGTAAGCTTAACAATTGTAGCAGCCGCGGCCTTCTACCTAATTGCCATCAACTGTGTAGATATTTCAAACAAATTGTTATATTAATTCCATGATAGACAAAGATGTCATTTGTAAAATTGTCAATGACATTTTTTTCCTATCATGGAAATAACGTAATTGAATACCTTGATATCTTTGAAACTAGAAGTCAACCTACATTAAGCAATCTCATGCAACAAGGAATGTTGTAAAGCAGGAGGAAGTTACCAGAGAAATGACTGTGCAGAGGTAGCAGAGTTTATCTACTAATCAAATTTGATACATATTATGGATTTTTACACAATGTTCGACACAAGATGGCATGTTAACCCTCAAAAAACACCAAAGGAGCAAAGAAAATTAGACAATCACAAACGAGAATTCTTCACTTTTTTTGGTCTGAACTCCTCAATTTGCTATAAATAACCAATGAACAAATGCAATCTCAACTGTTACTTATCTACGTTTGGCATCCATTTTTGATGGAGGAGGAACCGTTCCAAAAACCTTATCCCATAGAGGTGAAGTGATGCCAAAGCCAAGGCTCTGGACCCTGTAGTGATGATTCAAGTGGTACTTCTGCAAAATAATGAAGGAACTATTACTTGTCTTTTGAAGGCTTGCAAGATTTAGATAATTGTTAATGCATCATAGAGAAAGTGCAACACTACAAGAGTATACAATGTCATGTTCGAAAAAGAAAGGCATGCACCATCATATTCTTAGTAGGAGCTGTCTATCTTTCACCAAAAAGGTCACTGTTGTTACTAAAGAAAATAAGGACCAAATTTCTTTAAAATAGTTGATAGAAGAATGCTATTATGTTTTGTGACCCAAGTTTAAGATACCCACATGGATAAATGAAACCGAAAACAACGTCTCAGAAATAACTACGTACGAATTTGAAGTTCTTCAATTCCTAATCAATAGTGGTAAATGCTAAAAGACCGGCTTTTGATCAATTATTAATTGACAAGATGATTTTGCAAAAGTAACAAATTGAGGCAAGGAATTGCAGATTGTCGTCCACATTTAAAGAAGGGAAAGTGGTTATACCTTGAGATTTTTGGGCACATCACTCTTTGGTTGACCATGATGCAAGTAGTAATGCGTACAATCATACATCACATAGCCCAACAAAATGCCTCCAAACACAGCAGGAGCAATTGAAGGAGGGAATACAAGCTTCACTGAGGACCAGATCTGGACATTGCAGACAAAAACGCTAGCATCAATTCATTGAACAAATATAATTTCATGTTGAATGAGATATTGTCAATAGTTCTTCTATAGAGGATATATGTACCACTCATGTACTGCACTCTCTTCTCTAATACTAATGAAGAGCTGCTTCTCTTAGATTACATATCATTTGAAACAAAGACATGTATTTCTGGCTAGTTGAAACGGATGAACTTAGCTTAATCAATGGGTCTTTCTTGTTTGATAAGGCTTATGAATTGTATTGTAGCATACATGAAGGTATTCTAACCTCTGCATTTGACCCTAACATTACTTTTTTCCTTGTCTAATACTAACAGACTTCAATATCACCTACAAGTAAGTCAAATATTATAACACATCCTCAAGATTTAGAAGTACTTAACATAGTGCTGCTGATACCAACATCAATTGAATTGGTAAAACTATCTAAAACAAAATCCTAAGGTTGCTATCCCATTCATTCCTTCATAACTAAACAATGACATTAGAAATCCATCATTAACAATGACACCACAGTAATGAATCTTATGATGAACTAAAATAGCGCAAAACACGCACAAAAACAAAATCCTAATGTATAATTTCTACATGTATAAGACGGGAAAAGAGAATGAATGATACTTGAAATGATTAGAGGCATCCATAATAAAGAGTTTATATAAAGATGAAGTTACTATTGATTCAAATTACCAGAGAAACTATGTGACAGTTATCTTTAGAGGTAACAAAATAATGCAAATAATGAAAAGGCATTATTTAAAATGAACAAAAGAAAAATGTAGAATGGGGTATACCATGTAGGCTATTAAAGCAGCTCCAGCTGGTGGAAAAACAAGTCTTAAGCTATCCATAGGGTGCTTATGGTGGCAACCATGGAGAAGATAATGCAATGTATTACCCCAATAGCTCTTAGTTTGAACATGGAAAAGAAAACGGTGCAATAAGTATTCGGTCAATGTCCATACAAAAATGCCGAGTAGCACGAAAAGAGGGAGGTGAGGAACAGGGAGTCCCAGTCTGAAAGAGTTATAAATGAAACAAGATGCAATTGGAACCCAAATAATTGGAATCACCCACCAAGCAGTTCGCGTGAAAACCTGTTCCAACAACACAGATCTTAATAGTGTAATCTTCAACATGCAATTCCAGAGACTAATCTCTCTAGTCAGGTAAAACCAGCATAATCAATTTTAATTCATATGGACATGAATGATGAAAATTTAATGTAGGTAGGGTAGGGTAGGGTAGGGTAGGTACCTCCAAGATATTGCTATGAAAGAAACGAGGGCCTTCCTTGCCCATAATAGGTTGATGAACCCATTTATCATAATCTTCACCAAGATGACCAACCTATCATATAGTTATAGTATTGTCAATAATTCAATTGTAAAATAAAGTAAGTTCTTAACTACTCTGGAGTTTGATTGAGTACCGGTCGGTCAGAGATACTCATATTTAGTGTCTAACATGACTCGAATAGGATTAAATCTATGAGTAGTTACCTGGCAAACAAGGGGTTTATTCAAATCAACAACAAATTTGTTTGCAACCATCTTGCAACTGAAAAACAAGAACAAAAAAAGAAAAATTAGGATTAAAAAAAAAGAAAGAAGCAGAAGCAGAAGCAGATCTGGAAAATGAAACGAACCGAGGAGATCTGAGAAGAGAATTGTTAAGTCTCCCTCTTTGAAAGAGGGAGGCTAAAATCTCAACAAGAATTGGAATCTAAGTTTGTGAATGAATAATGTGATATGATAATTATTATTATATATAATCTAAATTAAGGGTAATTATGGAGGATATGGCATGTGATCCACACGTTGAACAAAAAGACAACCTCATAATAGAATTCAAATGTACAAATACAGCATATTGGTTGAACCGCTTCTCGACCTTTCGTGTCAAACGTTGTTTATTACAGGTTGTTCCCTGTTTTTTCTTGTATTTTTTCTTAAACCCCCCAAATGTTCTTTCTTTATTTGCTGTTTAGTCCCCCATTTTCACTACACGCTACAAGAAAACAATGCTGTTACGAACATGATGATCTGGAAGAAAAAAAATGAGAAAGATCATTGGCACAAGTGAGGACGTGGGGTATGTTTTGGGGACGACACAGTTGTAAATTGGGAACGACGCACTCGATGAGAAAAACAATCCCCTCTCCCCACAAGATCTTTCTTATTGCAAGTTGAATTAATTCAACTCGTGACAGCTCTGTTATTTCAACATCAAATGTGACACGTAGAGTTTATTTATAGGCAAGATAGCATGTTTGGTTTTAACTTTTATTTTACTTTAAGTTTTAAAAAGTTTGATTTATGTCGATCTAAGATTTGTGGTGTGGAAAGAGGTGAGAACTTTGAGTTGTAGGTCTTCGATTTGTGGAATCCTTCTTATGGAGGGAATGATATATCAACTAATACTTTTTGTTTAAAACAAAGGACGCCAAATCACGAACAACACATCAAGATGTCAAATCAAACAACGCTGCATAAGACGGCAAATAACATAACGCTCCACTCAGATGATGAAATCACAAAGAAGAAAAAAAACAAAAAAGGAAACACTTGATATTTGTGAAAATCACTTATTGTGATCGAAAGAAAAGGGGGAAAAATAAGCAGATGGGTGATTCTGGGTCAATAAAATGTCCTAAAAAGAAAGAAAACTTACAGAGAAGTTGGAGTTTCTCTCACTAAAAAATTAGGGTCAGCTAATATTAGTTAGTTGACTTTTCTATATAAATGAATACTCTGACGAATAAGTAAGAATGCATCGAATATGGGAAATATTTTATGTAGAAAAATGTGTATATGTAGAGAGATTATGAATTAGCTTTTTTTAATACTGAGCAACTAGGTTTTTAGCTCATGAGCATCTGATTAGTGGAATCCTTCTTTGAATGTTATACAAGCGTTAGATTCTGTGTGTTTGGTCATTAGAGGGTTCGGGAGATCATAATCACATTGAGTCTTGAACCATCATATAAGAGAGAGACACCACACTTTAACCGAAAAAACTTAAGGTATTAGGTTTATGGATTCTCTTACTTATAAAGTGTTTAACATTCACTTTTCCATCCGATGTGAAACATATTAATCACACTTTATATACAAACAATCTCCTCTTTAAGTGTGAGTCCATCTATTCTTTATGGATATGCTCCCCCTCAGACGGAAGTTTTTTCATCCACTTGTACCCTTCTTACCGCACTCAACATAACTCCCCAATTGGTCACCTTATCAAGAAGATTTTCGATACAAAAAGTCGACAAAATCTCATCTCTAATACCACATGAGCTCTCCACTCTATCAAATGTCCCTAGTGTTTTGCAATAAGAAACTATAAAACTATTTTATAAAGACTTAACTTGATGTAAATGTATTTTATAAAAAGTATTACCTCTGTCTCACATTAGGCGTCACCCTTCCTATTTTTTCGTATCTCAACTTATCTGTCCATTTTATAATACTAATACAATATTATTTTTTTTTTTCACTAACACTCTTATTTATTACATTTCAATCATCTATAATTACTCCATTAACTGTAATTAATAAGTGGTGTTTTAATAAGTGATACATATTTTACCATTAAAATCAATACAATTAATCATTTTTTTAATAAGGTTTGCTACAATAAACCCACCTCTTTTTATGAAGGTCTATTTTAGCAAGGTGCACATTTTTCCTTTGACATAATACCCATATTTTTACTTTTTGAAAAAGAGAAAAGGAAGGGACAAAGTTGTAATTTTGTTTTTTAGTCATGAATGTTTTTTATTTTTTTACTGAAATCATTAATGTTTTATCTCCTCTTTTTTTGGCTCTTCTCCATCGTTCAGTCCCCTTTTCTATTCTTCTTCCCTTCTTTTCCATGGACTTTACAATTATCTTCGTCACCTTCAACACAATTTTATCTTTAATCACAAAAGTTCATGGCAGAAACAAAATTCCTTGAAACTCAATTGAATCCATAACAAAAATTTTAAAACATTAATAGACCTTGATCCAATTTTTTAATCAAACTCAAGTAAAAAAAAAAGGGAAACTATAAGATGGTCTTTCAATTCATAATTTTCTGAATCAAACTCATATTTTCTTTAATCCGTGGATCTAAGTGTTATGATTGTGATTGTTGTTGAAGAATAAATGAAGAGATCAAGAAACTACTTCATTTTACCAAATTCTTTCAAGCAAAACAAACCATCGTGCCTTTTAACAAAGAAGCTATGAAGCAACATTGAGAGCTTAAGGTTTTTCTTAATTTTCTATGCTTGATGCGTTATTATCCATGATTAACAATGAGAGAATAAAGAAAAAAAAAGAAAAAGAGGAGGAACAAAGAGAACCGAAAGAGAGAGAAAGAATGAAAGAGAGAGGAAGAAAAAAAAAACATTAATGAGTAAACCGAATTACACCTTTGTCCCTTCCTTTTCTCTTTCTCAAACAAAAAAATTATGGGCATTTATGGCTAAATAAAAAAGCACACCTTGCTAAAATAGACCTTCATAAAAAGAGGTGGATCTATTGTAGCAAATCCCTTCTTTAATACTTAATAACCTCGTAAAAACCAATTGGAACACCTGATATGAGACGGAGAGTAAAATGTGTAACACACATCTCAAAAGAAACTCATTTATGTTATAAGGTGTTAAATAAATCATTTCGTCCCCAAAAAATTATCAAATTTTGTCCCCATAAAAAAGTGGCACATTTCCGTCATTACAAAAAATTTAAGCACCCAATCCTTGACGTTTCATGTTTATACATTATAGAAATTTTCTTTATAAAAATTCAAAATTCGTATATAAATTTTTTAACATGGGATGAATTTTATAAATTTCAAAAGTTAAAAGATAAAAATAACTAAAGTCTCAAACTACAAATCAAATTTTTAGCTCTTTTTATTCAAAGAGTTTTTTTATAACGTTCTTAATAAGTTTGTGAAAAAAACCATTCAAAGATATATAATCTCAACCTAGATATTTTAGTAACTTGTTTGGGGCGGAAAACTTATTTAACTCTTATATAATTTTTTTTTTGAATCAACAAATACTATTAAACAACCAGATTCCTGCTCAAGACGAACAAAAACTGGTGAAATAGAGAATACAACCAAAAAAAGATTATACAACAAGTTACACACTGATTTTGGGTAGATCATATGAATACAACAAGATTATACTGTATGACCCGCACAATGATGAAGTTAGTTGTGATTTGATGAAAAAGGATGTTGGAAAAAAGAGAACCACAAAGCTTGGATCTAGATAGATGATTTTATGTGTTGGAGGTGTCTTGTTTATTAACAAAAACGGTTCCAATTTAATGAATATTATCAAAATGTAGCGAGGTTATGTTTGTGATCTCTGTGTGAAAGGCAAGATTTATATTCTAAGACAATTTGTGAAACAATTATGTTTTAGTTCTCTTTATTGTTGTTGTTGAGCGTGTGTATCGTCTTAGGTATCATCATGGACGACTAAACGAATGCTTAATTTCTATGTCCTAAGTTGAATTAAAACTTCTTTTTATTGTTAAATGTGATGCAACCTAACTCAAAAGAATGTATAGTCGCTATAATTTCGTATAATTTACATATTTCATCAAGTTGGATTCCCAAATCCCAACAAATAATTGGAGTTCTATGAGCTTTGAGAGTATAAGCTCACATGTAAATTCACCAATTGAATTACACGATGATACTAACTAAAATGTGTGAGAAAGAAGAAGAAGAAAAACAATAATGAAATCGAGTATGCAAAACTTGATTCACCAAAAGACCACCATACCATCCAATATTCTATCAAGAATTTGGAACAGAAGATTTGATCAGAGGCTTCTTGGATCTTCCTCGTACTGCAGCAATCTTTACCATCAAACACCATGTCATTGTAAGCATCAGTGCTGGAAAACGACCCAACACAAGCCCAACAAGTGCAATTCCAAATAAAATCACGTAATCTGAATTCCCTTCACTAGTCACTCTCATGTCTTCTGGTTTAACATTGAGCAACAATGGTGATTTGCTTCCACTATCTACCACTACGACCTCCTCTATTTCAACATTGTTACTACAACCATCATCTTCACCACTTGTACCCTCAACTTTGCATTCTTTTTCCTCTTTTCTTGAAGAACCTTGCACCTTTTTGGTCAAAAGTTTCTTCAACATAAATTTAAACTTAACACTATTGTTACCTTTGTTTTTTTCATGCAATGAAACTTTACATGAATCCACAACTTTTTCAGAACAATGCAATTTCTTATCTTCCTTGACGCAATCTAATTTAACACCATCACACGAAGAAGTGTCTTCAGAAGAAACACCAACAAACTCAATTTCCTCAAATGACAAGGTATCTGTTAGAACAACCTTAACTTCCTCGTTCTCATGCTTCATTACGTATTCAAGAGACAAAAGCACGAATGCTGAAACAGTGATCCCAACAGTGAGTTTCTCAAAACTCGCAATCGAAACGACAATTATAAACATCATCAGAAAAATACAAAGTACCGATTTTGAACCCGACCCATCCTTACTTTTTCCAACCCGAGTAACCCCATGATCCGAATTCAAAACCCCATCATCGTTTACATGAAGGTTTTCTTCATCGGTGATCAACTGAGTTAAATTCTGAGACTCGGCGCAATCAACCTTGCAATCGTTAAAACTCGGTATCTTCGGCGGCGGTGGATCAGAGGTTGGAGTTTGAAACGGTTTATTGGAGTTGGGTTTTGTGAACCGGGTACGGTTTTTGATTAAAAGATCGATGAGGGAGGTTGGGAAACCGGTCTGAACAGCAAAAGAAGAACCGCGTTTAGTTGAATGAAGATCGGCGACGATTTGGAAAACTCGGTTTACCCTGTTTTTGTTGGTCCATAGAAGAGGCATGGTTGACTCACAAAAATCAACCCTGTTGCTATGTTATGTAAAAGTAAGGTTATGAAGAGTGCTATGGCTTAGTAATTTATAGAATCAATATTTGATCTGACACGGAAAGAGAAATGTGTATGAGTGCGGAAAGAGGAAGGAAGGAGAGGAGAACTGGGCCCTTTTTATTAGGATATTAATTCTCTGTACCTTTTTTAACGTGTTGTTTATCATGTGTTGCGTGCTTCTAATAGTAGTACGAATTAGACGTGTCTTAACATAGATTTGATAAGTCAACGTTAGGCGCTCATTCATACTCGCGGGTACGAGTCTCAATCAAACCTAATTTGATGGGTTTTCTCCACTTTGATTTGGGTATGAGTTTGAATTTTATCCGATTTTAAAACATGGGAATAAGACGAATAACGGGATATAGGTACACACCCTAAACCCATATCCAAACAAGTCTCAAATGTAGAAAATTAATTTATTATCTCTTTTATATAAATAGAACACTAAACTCTAAATCATGTCACTCACACAATTATAGCATTTGTTTTTCACATAACACTCACTCATCATAGTTCTTTCTTATCTAATTTCATATCCCACACTCTCGGTCTCTCTATTCTCCTTCACCATAGTCATTGATCATCATCATCTCTTTGCTAGATAATGCATTACAACATTGCGCTTGAGGTTAAAATTGTGCAGAAATGTGTATAATATTCTATAAACAAATCTCAAAAAAATTAGATTTTTTTAACAAAACACATTAAATATGAATTTTCAACCGTAAAAAATATAAAAATTCATATTAAATTCATGTTTTTTTTAAAAAAAATCTATTTTTTTGGAGAAATTCTTGTAATATTATGAATTTTTCTGCAAAACTTTATTCAAAAATTTGAATTCTACATGAGTTACTTTAAAGGAGGGACCAAAAGTGAAGATGGAAATTTTTTTAGGGACTAAAAAGTTGAAGAAATTTTTTAAAGGGGTTAAAATGAAAGGTTGACATATTTATAGCGACCAAAAACATATCTAACCCAAAAAAAAAAAGGATAACTGTAATTTACTCTGTCTCGATTAAAGTTTGATAACACAACATGATATAATAAGTCTATCTCAATAATTGAAATCTTTATCTTGGATAAGAGTTGGGTTAAAAACAAACAAGATGTAATAAAAATATAATTTACGGATTTACCTGTATAAAATATAATTAAAAAAAAAGGATATATGATAAAATATAATTAAAAATAATATATGTGCTTCATTATCCACACTCAAAATCCCTAACCCCAACACCTTAGAAGTGATTCTATATCAATGCCTATATCAATATATGCTAATAATTTGTAATTAACATAAAATATAACATTTTTATCAGTTACATAAATAATCATGATTTTAATTTCCCTGAAGTAATGTAATGTAACCAGCCAACTGCCTCGTCTTATGTTGGAAGGTTTGGTTCAGCTCTATATACAAGTAGGCTAGGGCAACCATTCCTCAGGCAAAGTTGTGAACCATCTCCAAATCGCATAAATAATCTAGGTATGTAAGATCAATATATGCTCTCCAAATACACCTCCTGATCAAATTCATGTGCCAGGAAATTGAAATGTGCACAAGACTTGTTCTTACTCTCTAATTCATGGCCATAGTCCTCCGAGTTAACACCTATCAACTTCACCATCAGCCCAGCCCCCAGGTTAGTTTCTCCTTATGGTCTAATAAATGTCATTGGACCCAATACATGTTGTTCAATGTCATTGTCATCTTTATAATCATAAGATGGAAGTTAGATGTCTCTTTGTGCCACCTCTTAGAAATGTATGACAAGCTGTCGTCTTTGATCAAGGTATAACCTAGAGTAGAAATGTCCTTGAGTTCACTTGCTCTGATGACATCTTTGAACCACTCCTTATCTAGAATATGCAATATCAAGATCTTCTTTCTGTTATTGATGAATTAAAAAGTTTTACGGAACTGGAAACCATGACATGACTCATGAGATTGTGAGGTGCCTCCTTCTCTTCAATATCCTCCTGTTGTGGCTCATATTGTCAGGCGCTTCGGGTTTGTCACCTTCGGCCTTCCCCGTGCTCTCCATCGCATATGAGACAGTCATGCTCATCTTGTTACCCCTAACACGGTCGACGTGTGCATCCATATTCTAAACGTTCACAAGTTCAAAGAGAAATCAAAATTTTGCAACCCTAAGCCTATTTTAGATTTTAGAAACCGAAATGCTGAACAACACTTTTCAATTTCTAAAATCCAAACACAATCAATATCATAGAAAAAAGAAGGAAAAAAACAAATAAGACCCCAAATGGTTGAGAAAATTCAAACTAACCTCTTAATTAATGGTTGAGTAAATTTCACTCCCTTCCCCTAAAAGATGTTTGAATTACACTCCCCTCCCCTCTTATGTTAAAATATACACTCCCCTCCCCTCTTATTCAAAACATATTAAAAAAAAAATCAGTCTCCTCTCCTAAGAGAAGCTTGAACTACATTCTCCTCCCCCCTTATGTTAAAATCTACACGTTACTCCCTCAATATTTACTTTTTATTTCTAATAATCTAGAAAAATAATAATAATCTAACACACTTCGGAAAAAATTAGTATTGCAGGTCTATTTTAATATAATCAAAAATTGAATACATATTTTTCGCTATTTTTCATTCACAATTTCATTAACATGTAGTTTTAAACCCTATTATAAAATATG
>Ga0315914_1005247_pt1 | contig 18938 bp, 16 predicted proteins | sample MpolenodulesMG_FD_203920 | JGI IMG/M metagenome (GOLD analysis project Ga0315914, IMG submission 203920) | Medicago polymorpha root nodule microbial communities from Los Angeles, California, United States - elongated nodules | ecosystem: Host-associated > Plants > Roots > Nodule | place: USA... | reverse complement strand
AATATCATGAATTAATGTTATGTTCACCTCAAATCTTCTTTTAAACACAAAAATCAAAACCCTATAGAGAAAGAGATTTAGTTTCATCACAAAAAAAAAAATAGTTATATAAATTGTCACACCGTATATTATTATTATTATTATTATTATTATTATTATTATTATTACTATTTTCTAACTCAATATTCAAATCTTGCATAAAAATAACCCCAAAATTGAGAGCAGCTTTGCACATCAATTTTGTTGTTTTCAGAACAATCTTTACTTTCGTAAAGCCTAACCCTTCCGCCAGTGACTAAGCCTCCACCATTCGCCTTGCAACATTTGTGAAATTAAGGTTTTGATTTTTGTGTTTTTAAGAAGATTTGAGGTGAATATAACATTAATTCACGATATTTGGAGATATATTTTATTAGTTTTTTTTTTATTTAAAGAAGATGATGAAGATTCAAAGGAAGAAGATGAAGATGATGAACATCTTCATCATATTTCTGGATTTTTTTTTTCATTTTTAATAAAAATATATTTTTAAAAATAAAATTATGTATTTTTTAATAAAAAATGAGAAAAAAGATATATATGTGCTTTTAAGAGAGATAAAGGACGTAAATGAGAAAAAATAAAGATAAAGGACCAAAGTGTTACAAATAAATAAGATAAAAGACCCCTAATGTAATCTTGCCTTAATTATATTTAGGTGTTCAATCTTAATTAATTTACACTGGCTTAGAACAATTAAATTTTCACATCAAATTTCTTTCATTTGAATGTCCTTAAATTTATCAATTACATTCATAAAATTTCTTCTTTCCATTTTGATTGTTTAATTTTGTCGTTCCAAACTGCCGCATTTTTCAATTTTCGTGAGAATCGTCGTCATTCATTTGATTCTAAATATCGTGAGAATTGCCATTATTTCCAAAACCACGTTAGGTACGGTGACTTGATTTTTCTTGGTTGTGAGGTAGTTAATTATAACAATTGAGTAAGTCATCCGTTGTACTTTGAGGACTGCTAGCAGGTGTTGCCACTTCGATGTTGTGGGAGTTTGCTAGCTACTAAATAGTTATGTCATGAGACTTTTGTTCTTTTGTTTGGACTTAAAGGATTTGACTGATAGTGAGGCAGGTCTATGCGTGTTAGCAGATTTTATGAGGTTGACTGCTTAAATAAAAAAAAAGTCACGATACCTGACGCGGTTCTAGAAACAACGACAATTCTCACTATAATTGGAAACTGCAGCAGTTTGGAACGACAAAATTGAACAATCAAAATGGGAAGAAGAATTAAAAAGAAACAAGAATTGATCAATAGGGAAGAATAAAGAAGAAGAAATTTGAATGAAGGAGATGTTTTTTTCTTACGTTCGGGGTTCTGGAATGGAAGAAATTTCATGAATGTAAGTGATGAATTTAAGGACATCCAGATGAAAGAAATTTGATGTAAAATTTTATTTGTTATAAATCTTATAGTTTAAATTAATTAAGATTGAACACCTTAATATAATTAAATAAAAATTAAAAGGGTCATGTTAACTCTTGCCCTTAACTTATGCCCTAAGAGTACAAGTTAAGGAGTTTAAAATAGAAATTAAAAATAAATTTTATATTAAAAGTATAACTTTTACAACTTTTAAGAAATTAAATGCACAAGTTCCAAGGAAATTTTTTACATTTGGTTTCTTAATTTATGCCCCAAAGGCAAAATTAACATTTCCCAAAATAAAAGTATTAAAAGTTACCTTATGATTAAGATTAACTCTTTTATTTTTAGAAAAAATTGACTCATTTATTTGACATTTAATGTTGCATATGTATATTACATTTTGATTGGTTGTTATCATGAGAGGGTAACATAGTCCTCACCCTTAAATTAATATATCAAATTACAACGATTCCCACCCTTAAATTAACTTACTCCTTAGTGCTTTTTTTAATGCAAATTAATTTCCCTATACATACATACACACATACATACATATGTATTAAACTGGGTTAAATAAAATAAATAAAAGGACTTGATATATCTTTTAAAATTTAGGCATGTTCGGTGTTTTCTTTGTTACATAAGAGAAATTAAAGGAGAAAACAAAAATTTGGGTTGGTTAAGAGGTGTTGTCGTGTTGGTTTGAAATCTTTGAGTGTGTTCTTTTTTTAGGTTTCATGTTCGATTCTCTTCGATGTCAACTTGAGTGAGTTAGTTTAGCTTTTTTTTTTTAAAATAAAAAGGGAACAAAATCATGGGAGCCTAAGGGTTAACACCAAAAATAAAGGAGGAAAAAAAACACAAAAAAGGTAAAAGAGCTAAGTCATAATAGAGAATACTCCAACACTGTCAACTAGTATAGTTGAGGAGTGGCACGACAGTGGCTCGTAGACCATAAGCAAAGTATCAAGACAATTAGCTCCCAATTTAGTTAGAATATTTGCATAAACATTGCTCTCACGAAGAGTATAATGGAGAGAAAATTCCAATTTTTAGTCATATAATCTCGAATAAACTCCATCATATTGCCATAATGATGGAAGCTATGTGAGCCCATGAATTGTTGATGCTTGGGACTATGTTTACGTGATTGATATTTTCCTTAAATTATTTTTAAATTTTCCTTTAAATTTAATTTTTTGTTTTTGTTACATTATACTTTTTAAATTACAACGTTACTCTTGGTTTCTTTGGTATTTTAGTTTTACTTTGGTCTCTTATTTATAAATTAGCAAACACCAATTTAAGTTTTCGAATGTGTGTCACAACTCAAAATTGCAATGATATTTTTGGTGCCTCTTTTGTTAGTGATCTTAAAACTAAATTGACCAATAAAAACACATTCTGAGTACTACATTGACTGCCAAAAAATAGATTCGGTGACCAAAATGACTAATAAAAGAGACGTCATACCTTAGGATATAATACATCATACCTTAGAGGATGCAAGTGATCCTTTTATATAGTGGAGGTGCAGGTTGCCAGTAGTTATGATTGTTTTGTTGGTCGGCGGTTATAAACGACGTCGTCTGTAATCGTCGAGCGTTATGGTTTTGATGAAGGTAGGAGCGGTTACGGTTCAATGTTTGAATTATTGGCTCCGAACCGTTGCAAGAACACCTTCCTGAGAGGGGATGGCGTGAATAGTGTGGTTGGACCTAGTTTTTGGGTCTTGGCTTGCGAGCAAGAGCTTTTGGGCAATCTAGAACAGTTGCCCCCAAGTCATCATTCTTGAAGTGAAGAGTGAAGACTTCGAGCAACTTGACGCTTCATATGGGGCTAAGGTTATGCTCGCAAGTAGATTTTTGTCATAAAATATTCTCAAACTCACGAGGAATTATTTTTTACAACAAAAGTGTTGATGCTCACGATAAGCTTTAGTTCGCGGTGAACTTTAAATTAATGGAAAGTGTTACACTCGAGAGGTGCTTTAGTTCATAGGGAACTTTTTATTGCGAGGAAATATGTTATGCTACGGGAAGCATTGAGTACAAGGACATCCATCTTATTGTTGCAATAATGACTTGTTCATCTCGAGGATGTTGTTTTTTTTATTTGGAATCAAATTATGCACCACCTAAGAGGTGGTCAATGCCGTAAGGAGTTTTAATAAATGGTTAGTGTTTTTTATTTGATGTGGTGGCTTTCCTTTCAGGAAGATGTCGCTGTTTCAAGGAGAGACCGTTTATGGATATAGATCCCTTAGATACCATTATTGGGAATTAAGGATCCACACTCTCTATGAGGGTAACATGGTTCCTATGTATGAAGTCGTCTTAAAGGACAAGGGTTTTAGAGTTCCTTTCACTGACTTTAGATGGACGTCCTCACACATCCACCCGAACTCAATGGCCTTTATTCAGGATTTTGAGAAGAAGTGTGAGTACCTCCAGCTGACTCCAACCATTCTCTTTTTGATTTTTGATTTTTACAATGCAATGTCAGATGGATCGAGCTAAGGGTAATATTTGGGTTTCCCTTAAACAATCCATGAAATTATTATGAAGTTTTACCGATTATGTTTGGGGATTTAAGGATAAGTACTATGTTATTCTTTCGAATACACGAAAATACCTAGACAAAACATTATGAGGACCAGGCATCGTGCCCAACATAATGGGAGATTTATCGTTAATAAGGTCCCTCAATTCCCTTTTTATTGATTCGGAGGACCACTACGACAGTCGGACTAGGTATTTTACCAATATCTATGACAATATTTGGAACTTTATATATTTGCCTCCTTACACACCCGTGGATAGTAATAAGGATACTCTATTTGACTTCGAGGGTGTTCCTTTAACTGAGCCTTGTTACATTGACACTTTTAAGCTCTTGAGGTCTCTGTCTTCTAATAAGTCTAAGCCCATCTAGGTATCATTTGATTGTATATTTGTTAGTTCGTTAATACCTTGTTTATTTGTCATTTTACTTGCAGACAAAATGCCGAACAAGAGTGAGATGTTGATGAAGCTTGTAACATCTCAATTTTTAGGTTATTATTATTTTAATTGTTTGTTATTTGTTTGATGTGTTTGCATTGTGCGATTAGTTGTTTTTTTTAATTAGAGATTGAGGAATTAAGGGTACTTTAGTAACTTGAGAGTGAAGAGTATTTTAGTAATTTAGAAGTAGAAGGTAATTTATTGAAGTTAGTAAAAACTTTGATAAATTAAAAGGATAGAAATGTGTAAGTAAAAAGGGGTTTTTAATGAAGGTGAGAAAAACACAAGAAGAGGGAGGGGGGTTGAATTGTGTTAGCTTTTTCTTCTTCTTAAAACTAAGTCCAGTGTCCAGAGTCTTATGCAACAGATAAAGTAAAGAGATAGAGAGAAGAGAAAGACACAAAACAATTATACAGGTTCCTTCCACAATCCAGAAGTAGTCATGTCCCCCTTGCACTTCCAAGAAGAGTTCACTAAAATCAATATCTGATTACAATTGCTCAAGCACAAAAGTAAGAGACTTCAAACTACTCAAGCACAAAAACAAGAGGTTCCCTATGCTCAAGAACACACGCAAGAGTCTTCCTATGCTCAAGCACAAAAACAAGAGACTTCTAAATAAACACAATTACACAAAAAAATGTTTGAGGTTGAACACTTGATATATAATCAGTGGTGTTCACAATACAAATCAGATACAGACTCTAGAATTTCTAAGATATGGAATTTGTTAAGAAATTCCAAGTGAACTTTAATTTAAAAACAATTTCAGCAGAGTTTTGTCACTTGTAAAATTGTTATGAGTCTCTTACAATCTTTAAGTCTTCACTCCTTTATATAGAGGTGTGAAAGAGACGTTGTTGATTGCTAGCACATCAAAAGAGTCATTGTTGAAACTTGATAATCACCAATGATTTGTTGCTTGTTTTGGTTATTGTCCTATGAAGGAACAATTTCAAATTCATTTCAAGAATAGAGAACAACCAGCGTAGTCACAACTTTTATCTTGTACTACTGCAGACATGAAGAGTGAAGTAGTGGAGTAGTGGTTGTACAATTGTACTACGTCCTTTTCCTGCGTTCTTCAATGGATAAGCATCCAAGGCCTTCTAATTCCTCTGAAATAGCCGTTGCTCCAGGCTTCCATTCCTTCTGCAATCATATGCATTCAGAATAACAACATTTAACTAACTTCAGCTTCTAGCCTTCAGACTCTGATGAACTTCAGCTTCCGATGGTTCTTCAGACTCTCTAATGACGTCAACTTCTGATTAGGGTTGGGAATAGGCCAGGCTGACCTACAGGGGCATACGGCGTGGCCTGTTTTGGCCTGGCCTGTTTAGCAGATAGACCTGGGCTTTTTAGAAAGCTTGTTTAGTTAAATAGGTCAGGCTTAGGCTTCCAGAAAAGCCTGTCAAGCCTAATAAGCCGACCTATTAATACATATTTATTAAAAAATGTTTTTTATATTAAAATAATTGCATACATTAAAAATATAAACACCTTTTTCTCTATCTATTAGTCCCTTAATATGCTTTGTTGTTATAGGCTTTTAAATAGACTTTAATCTAGTTAAAATTTACTTGTAGTGAAATAAGCTTTTAAGTAGGCTTTAAGGCCTGTTTAGCCTATTTAGTAGGTCAAATGAACTATTTGATGACCTTAATGTAAAGTAGGCTTGTAAGTAGGCTTTCAGGCCAGTCCAGGCTTTTAAATAGGTCAGGCCAGACCAAGAAAAACGACCTATGATAGGCCATAGGTCAGACTCAGGCTTGTAAACTTTTTCGTAGGTCTGGCCTATTCCCACCCCTACTTCTGATCTTCTGATTGTCTTCAGACGCTCTTGTCTTCAGACTCTATCTTCTTCCTTGAAACACAAGTGTCTTTTGTAAATTCCATTGCTCTCATTTGTTCTTTCAGAACCTATATTTGAATTAAAGATATATAAATTTTTGTCTATGTTCCTGCACACTTGAAATAATATTAGCATATCCAATTGACATTTATAATACCTTGTTATCATCAAAACTTAAAGTGGTATTGTTAAACACATTTTGTTCCAACAGTAAATATGTAGTATTATTTTTTATGAGGAAGAATAATGACTAAGCCCAATAAGAGTTAAGTGAACCGAACCGAACCCAAATCATGTGGATATATAAGAGTGATACTACTTCACAATTTAGGGTTAGGAAATCATTTGGTAAGTTTTGTAATAAAGGCAAAGAGAGAGGATAGAGCAAGAGAGAAGAGAAAAAGGTTCTAAAGGGAGAAAGAGGAGAAAGCTTGAAGAGCTTAAGTGAAGAGGTAAATTAAAGCTTAGAAGGCTAACTTATTGGATTAAGAGGTAAGAGGGAAAGTTATTTTAACCATCTAGATCTTATGAGCAATTGTGTGGTTATGGATTATGTGTTTTGCTTATACTTTCATGAATTTGTTGTTGAATTAAGCTTAATTTCGTGCTCCAACTCTGGTGGTTGTTTTGAGTATGTGAAAAGTTGCAAAAACATGTTGTTGATGCATGAGAATCCATGTTTCATTATGATAAGTTGGTGTTTATGAGTTTTAGCTTAATTGAATGAAATTCATTAAGTTGTTGATGAATGATGTTAAACTTGTGTTCAATCTTGTTGCTATGACATTGGGTATGTGAAATTAGTGGAATCATGTTGTTGATTATGTCAAAAGCTATGTTTGTTTGTGTTAAGTTGTTGTTTTGGGAATTATAATGAATTAAGTGAAAACCATGTTAATTGAGGTATAAGTTGTTGCTACATAGTTGGGAAAAGAGCTTAAATGATGTGTTTGAGCCTTGAGAAAAGATTTTAAACACTTTAGGTGTATGGAGGATCAAAATAACCACTTTTTGGTTGATTTTGAAGAGAATCCAAGTCCAAAACACTCATTTTTGCACTTTTCACAGTGCTAACGCTGCAACTCGGAGCGCTAAACGCCCAATTACAGAGAGCCAACGTTTGGACTGGCCAAGCCTGGCGCTAGGCGCCCCTGGCAGGACAAGAACTTTCTTGAGTTGTGGGTGCTTGGGGGATGGTTTGGTGAATTTCTAGGTGTTCCTTTGATGATGAATTCTTGATGTGTTGGTGATTGAATGTTAGGGAATAAAAGCTTGTTTAGGATTGAATTGGTTATGTTATTTTTGAGATGAAGTGGAATGGAACATGAAACATGTAAATGGATTAGAATGAAATAGAGTTTTCTTAAATGAAATGATGTTGTTATGACGGAACTACTGTGATGCTAGACATAGAGATAACATATAGGAATGATGAGGATGTATGTGAATATGAAACTTGACTTAGGTGAATATTGTAAATAGACATACTTATGAGAACATAGACGAATTTAGTGAAATGATGAATTATGGCATGTTGGCTTGTAATTGGTTATATGATGATGATAATGTGATGAATAATGGTTCAGTTGGTTTATGATATGTGAATGAAACATTGATTAATTAAGTGTAAGTGGCGAATTGTTTAAGATGCAAATTGACTAAATAAAGAGGTGTTGTTTTATTAATGTGATAAACATGATGTGATATTATGATGATATTGGTGTGATAAACATGATGATGAGATTATGATGATGATGATGATATAAAGAAGATGTTGATGTGTAATTCTTGAGTTGTTTGATTGTTGTGCATTGTCGAGTCTTGGTGAAATGTTCATGTGTTCATAGTCTTGTAATCATGATGTTGTGGGATTATTTCAGTAACATAATTCTGATTTATCCATTAATCTTGATGAGCTGGGATCACTCGGTAACACAACTCCGATATCCAAAAACGGTACCACATGCATATAAAGTCAAATAAAGTATTGCATGCATATGAGTTTATGTGGAAGTTGTGTAATTGATTATGTGCATTTATGTGAAAGATGTGTGATTGAATTGTGGTGATGAGGTGAGAATACTATGTATTCAATTGGTGATTATTTGGTGATGTGAGAACTTGATTGTATCTTTGTGATGATGATTTGATATTCGTTGTATCTACTTAAATACTTGAATGAGAATGCCAGAGAATATGATGTTGTTTAAGATGAATATGTGCTTCTATGTTGTTGCGTTCTTAATACAATGCATGAGTTCGTATCTTCTTTATGTTGAATATGTGCTTCTATGTTGAGGACGCTTGAGTCAACGTGAGTACCAGAGGACAGCTCGACGCCTTCTCATTTTTATGCTTTAATTTTAGAATCTTAGATAGTAGTGCTCTGATTAGGATGCCATGGATTTTACTTTATGTTTTGGATTATGTTTGTGAAACCATTGAGTTCACTATGAAATGTATCTGAGATTTGAGATTATGACTTTATGTTTTTTTGAGATGTTATTTTCGTTGCGACTGTTTATGTATTTGATGATCTTGCATGATTTGGATTAATGAAGTAGTAGCACCTTGAAGTTTATATGATTAATGTTGCAAATATGATATAATATTGTATGTGAGGTTCAAGGGTGTTTAAAACCCCTCCAAGAATATTAGGGGAGCAAGCCTCCTTCCAATAAGAAAGATCATGGTCATATGGCTGCTCTATTTATGGAAACAAGTTCGACGGGTACTTCTTCAATCTTGGACGTCGTTACACTGTTCGATGGTGGGACTTTAAAGCTTCATCGCATTGATGTGAATGACCCTCCGACCAAAAGGGAAATGTTTGAAATTCCTACGGGAAAACAAGTGATGATAGATGAGGAGATCTATCAAACAAAAAATGGACCAGTGTTGAACTTGTCGGGCATCTCATCGAGTCAAAATCTGTTCAATGATCAACTGTCATAAATGTTGAAAGATGCAGATCCATCTATTGTTTTACATATCTTTTATCTTTTATTTATCGAATTTAATTACTTTATTTTTGTCTTTTTACATAGTGGTTCACCTTTCTCCACTAGATGGTCATTAGAGTAGTCTAGGAACCCGCAATTGAAAAACATAATCCCTTCTCAATGTAACCGCTTGATAAAAATGGAGATCATTGTTTCAAGTGCAAATCATTCTATATATCATCTTATCAGTCGAGGAATCGACAAATCAACCAAGTTGTCATGACCTCAACCGATCTCATATAAATTCGGTTGCACAATGAATTTTGCACGACAACAACAATTTTAAAATGAATTACTCTAAAGTTCAAGAGGCATTGAATGATTAGATGATAGTTATAATATATCCATCCAATCAAATTTCAAGAGATCGAGTGTTCTTCAAATCACCTATAAAATAAAAGCATGTGTGCCAACATAATAAAATGATAAATGAATGAAGTATTTTTTTTTTTAAGAGGCTAAAATGGAATATATATTATGACATTAAAGTGTCCTTCCTAGCACAAGATGTGCCAAGGAAAAAACAACAAGTCTAAAACAATATTTACAAAACTAGAAAAGGAGAGCAGCAAAAGAAAGCAAAAAAACGAAAGAAACAACAGCTAGCCATAACCCAACATTTCTAGGGGACTAAGCCAATGATGTAGTAAATCCACAAGTGCACGGTTTACCGAAGTAATAATAAAAGAGTATCGTTCCGACAGAGAGTTATGAATTCAATTAGCTTTCAAAAGGGATTAGATGAGAGTTCTAGTTGAAAAGATTGGATTTTTAACGGTTGAAATTAATAATAAAAAGCGCCTTGGGATTATTAGTTCGTCATGGTGACAAATCCTTCACAAACCAAACCCTAAACCTAGAACTTTATGTTGGACCTATTTTATAAAGACAAGTTTCTCTTTAGCATATCACATCTTCTTTCGGTCTCAGTGAGTGTCTTTCTCTAGCAACGACGCATATTTTCATGGTTGATTTCTATTGAAATCCTTGAAGCTCGAAACTTTATTGTCACAAGGTTTGTTAGACTATTTTCATGTTTCTCAATCCTTGTCTAAATTCAATTATTCCAATATCAAAACTTCATCTTTCGATCCTTCGCTTGATATTTGTGATGAATCAATAACAACTATTAAACTTCATCTTTCGATCCATCAATTAATACTTGTTATTGATTATAAGAACAATGAAATAGATTAGAAAATAGATTTACATAAGATTAGGGTTCGAGGCTTGGTTTGATAGAGATTAGGTCATTAGACTCATCCAACAATCCCAAGACAAAGAAGTCTACTCACTCATGTTCATTGTAGACATAGAAGAGAAGAAGAAGAAGAAGAACATAAAAATAAATAAGAAAATAAAAAGGAGAACTTTTATTCAAAGAAACAATTGTCACTTATAATTTCAGAGAACAAAAGATGAATCAATATGTTTGCTAGCCGCTCTATTAATAGTCTATAACTAATTAAGCCTCAAGAAATACATCAATAGAATGTTCCACAAGAAACCATGGGATTTAGGTCAGAAATAAACTAAACAGGCAGCTTGTCGAAGAAGCAAAAGCATCAAAAGGAAGTCTGGGGTGGTGGCACGGGCCGTGCCAAGCTTCTGACTTGGTAGGCTTCATATTTTTGCACCAAATTTTCGTATTTTTAGCCCGAATCAGCTCCAAATCTCCTTTCTTTTTCTCCAAGACTCAATCTTTCAAATATTTGTTCCTGAAATTAAATAACTTGCAATTGAAGTAAAATAGTTCTAAAAAGGAAATAAAAACATATAAAATCTAAATAAAATAGACTCAAATAATATATTAAAAACACTAATTGTTGACTCATCAAACTCCCCCATACTTGAATCTTTGCTTGTCCTCAAGCAAAAGGTATAAACATTAGCAGCATAAACAAAATTAACATATGACAACACAATTAAAACTCATGTCTCCTCCAAGGCTTTATTCCAAGTGTACACTAATCACAACTTCAAGCATTTCTTATGAACCAATTCAACCCAACAACAAGTCTCAAGTGAGTGTGTAGTCCAACCCTTTTCTTGCTACTGTGTAAGAGATATTATGAGGAAACAGGTTCTAACCTTAATACTAAACCAACCGAGAAAAGTCCTTTCTTCATTTCATATAAGAGAGATGATAATTATTTGATCATTTGACAATTTAAACACGTTTGGGGAACTGCAGAATTTTTATTGATATTTGGAGACAACACCTTCACGTAGGAAGTCAGGTAGTGCAGATCCTTCCCCCTAGAGTCAATGGTGCCCCTTATATATGTATTTGTTCTGACCCCTTTTTGATAAGTGGGAAGGAATTATAGAAGCTAGTTAATTTTTAGAGACAACACCTTCACGTAGGAAGTCAAGTAGTGCGGCTCTTGCCCCATAGAGTCAATGATGCCCTAGAAATAATTTTGCTTCCGACCCTCCTTGTTTGATCTTTTTATTCCCCACACAAACTTATACTACTTTTACTCTAAAGGCTTTTAAGGGTCAATTTACCATTAGAGTTAGAACGTGTTGGTTAATATACATACCTACACATTTACTCAAAGATTGCAGCTATGTGCCTTTCTCAAAGAGAATTTTCACAATAAAACAAGATGTCGATACAACAAGAACACTCAAAACACAAGAAATAACTTTCATGTACAAAGAAACATTCATTCGGAAGAGACTTAACAAAAAAATTTATGTCATATTTTACAATAAAAACAAGCTGCTTTTCATGCCTTTCGCAACAAAACAAATCAAAAAAATTAAAATTCAAGGGAGTTTGGAAACACTACGACGCTTAACTAAACAAGACACTTTATTGGCTCCCCCCACAATTGGGTGAAACATTATTCTCAATGATTTAAAAAGAAAGAAAAATAGCAAGAGAGAAAAGGAAAATGAATACGGAAAGCTCACAATTTATTGGGGTCCTTGAGGAGGACCTTGGAGGTTGAAGTGGTGCATCATTCTTAGGAGCATTTGGTTGTTTTGCTCATGCAAGAATTTGCCTCTTTGGACATCACCACATAGCCCTAAGATTTCAACATCTTGCCTTTGTTGCTCGGTGCTTATCCTTTGAATTTCATTTTGCATCTATGTCCACCGGTCATTGTTATATTGTCCACCGACTTCACGGTCATGGTGCACCGGATCATCGTGCAAGTGAGCATCTACGTCATCCTCATCATTACAATCATCACCATCATCTTGTACCTGTGGGTTAGTACCAACATAAAGCAAATTTTCCGCGACCCCCGGGTCAATCCTAGTCGGGTTAGGCATAATGAACAGACATTGTGCCTTAGGAAGTCTCAGCTGATATTGGTGCATATGGGTTGGGCCATAGGGCTTCACAATGAGCATAAAGGTGATGGTATTTAAATTTATCCTATTGTTTCCATCAATCTTATTGATCCCGCTCTTCTCATCAATTCACATCTTCTTAGCAATAAAGGTGATGATCTCACCTACCACTATTTCACTTTTCTCATTCGGTCTCTTTTTAGCAACATAAACAAGATAATCAAGCAAATAATAGCAAGTGTTCACAGGGAGGTTGTAAAACATAGCCCACAACATAAACAACTCATCTGTCCTACTCATCCCCACTTCTTTCCTACCCCAAATGGTGCAAGCCATAACCCTTTGAAAGTGCCTTAGCACAGGGTTATGTATGTTACTAGCCTTATTGGAAGGTGAATTGTATTGTTTTAGACCGGTTATACTGTTCCAAAAGGCAACAGAGTCGTAGTCGGTCGACCTTAAAGTGTGATCCCAAGAGTCATGAATATACCCCGCATTTGCGAGGCATAAGTCTACACAAAAAGCTTCCAAAGACATCTCATAATCAACATTTAAAAGCCGGAATGAGACTCTATGGTTGGGTTTATTCGTCTTCGACTTATCCTTAGTAAAGGAAAGAGAGCTCAAAAACTCATAAGTGAAGTTTTCAAACCCCTGCATAGGCCTCAACATCTCGACCAAACCTAGGTTATTCAACAGCCTAATCACATACTCTCTAATACCTAGTGTATTCATGGCACCAATATCAGGGTACCTGCAAGCAAACATGGTTCTAGAGACAAGAATTTTATACCTATCGTGTTGCTCGGCATCTTTGAATTTATGTGATGGTTCCAGACTGCTGTTTTCTTTCTCCCTGCACCACTTCCCTAGCTTTCAATCTCCTTTCCTTTTCTCTTTGATGTCATTGACCTAGTTTGACTTGAGTTGGTTTTGAGGAAGGTTAGGTTTTGGTAAGAATTTGTATGGGAAAGATGGGTTTAGTGATGGATTTGGGTTTTAAGTAAGATTTTTGAGTGTTAGGATGAAGATTGGTGAAGAAATTGGGGGGTTTTGGGTTAGGGTAAAAGGGGTTACGAATTTATGTGTTAATGGGTTGTGGTGGATGATTGTTGTTTTTGATCGGTGGATTATGTTTGGAATGAAATTTGGTGAAGATTGGAGAAAGCTATGGAGATTTGAAAGTTTTAGGTTATGGAGGTTTAGAGAGAGAGTTGAAGATGAGAGAAGTTTGTGTTGGTTGAATGAGGAAGAAGAAGAAATAAATTTGGTATATGGGGAAAAAAATTGTCGCGCAAGGCCGTGCTACTGCAGGCACGGGCCGTGCCAACTTTCTGGAAAAGGGAGTAGTTTGTGTGCTGGTGGACTGGCACGGCCGTGCAACCACAGGCACGGGTTGTGCCAAGTTTCTGGTCTTACTAGGCAAATTTTTTTTCGCTTTCTCGCTTCAAATTTGGACAAATACCTACAAAACAAATTAAAACAACATAAAACAAACAAACTAAAAGCAATTAAACTCGTGGGTTGCCGCCCACGAAGTGCTCGTTTAAAATCATTAGCTTGACGGTTAGAAGAACCTTTAAAAAGGATCAAAGAGATCATATTGTGCAGATGGCGTTACGAAACGTTCTTTCACACTATGATCATTAATCATGCAACAAGAAAAATCAGTAGGGTCCTTATTAAGATCTTTTATTTCAAATCCTATCATCTCATCACTTACTTGAAAAACAATCCTACCACCCTTAACATCAATAATAGCCCCCACAGTAGTGAGAAAGGGCCTCCCTAGAAGGATAGGTACTTGGGCATCCTCATCTATGTCTACTACAATAAAATCAGTTGGGATATATATCCCTTCTACTTTAACGGGGATGTCCTCAATGAATCTGACAGAGTTGATAGTGGTACGATCAGCTAATTTCAAGGTTATCTCGGTTGGTTTCAACTCACCTATACCCATCCTCTTAAAGAGGGACAAAGGTAACAAGCTAATACTAGCTCCTAGGTCGCACATGGTTTTATCAATGGTTTCACTCCCAATCACACAAGGGATGGAAAAACTACCTGGATCTCTAAGCTTTGGAGGCGATTTCTTAAAGACATTACTACATTCCTTTGTTAAGGATATCATCGCATTACCCTCTATTGTTCTTTTCTTTAACAAGATATCTTTTAAAAATTTTGCGTAGAGGGGCATGCGAGACAAAGCCTCAGCAAAAGGAATATTAATGTAAATCTTTTTTAGCATGTTAATAAATTTTTCAAATTGTGCCTCCAAGTTAGTCTTAGCAAGCCTTTGGGGAAAGGGAACTTTGAGCTTATAAGGTGGTGAAACAAGAGGTTTCTCACTCTCTCGTAAGGCTTTCTCACTTTTCGTTTTATCACTCTCTTCTCTCTCAATTGTTGTGGTTTTCACAACGAGGTCTTCTAACTGTTTACCATCCCTAAGGGTAATAGCATTTATATGGACTTTGGGGTTGGCTTCAGATTGACCTGGGAAGGTTCCAGGGGTTTGAGAGGAAGCCGCCACCTATTGGGCTACTTGGGAGATTTGAGTTTCAAGAATCTTAGCATGAGTAGGAATGGAGTCTACCTTAGATGTGAGTTTCACAAGAGAGTTATTCAGAAATCCAGTTTGGTTTTTAAGCTCCTGGAGCTGCTTGGATTGATTCATGACATAACTTTCCATTAAAAGTTCCAAGCTAGATTTCTGAGGGACTCTCTGGTTGTTTACATAACTAGGTGTTGCTGTTTGTCCATAGGAATTTTGAGGAGTTTTATAAATTTTTTGATTTTGCCTCATTCCTCGGTTATATTGAGCATAATTCATTTGCTCAACACCTTCAATAGCACTACCTAGTTGGCAATAAACACAAGTATGGCCAAATACACCACATACTTCACAAGGAGGTGAAACAGGAGCAGGTGTGACAACACTAGTATTCATTTTGTCAAATATTTGTGTGAGTGCGTCAACTTTAGCAGCTAGATGATCAAGGGAAGAAATTTCATACATACATGCCTCTTTTTTAGAGGGTGAAGAAGCAATAATGGATCTCTCATTAGTCCACTGATAGTGGTTTTGGGTTATGTCCTCGATCAAGGCATATGCTGCGATATAGTTCTTGTTCATTAAAGCTCCACCTGCAGCTGCATCAACAGTCATTTTTGTGGTATATGATAGACCATTATAAAAGTTGTGGACAATAAGACACTTCTCTAGACCATGATGGGGACAAAGTCTAAGCATTTCTTTGAAACACTCTCACACATCATAAAGAGATTCCCCATCTTTTTGAGTGAATCGTGTGATTTGATCCCTCAATTTAGCAGTTTTAGAAGGGGGAAAGAAATGGGCAAGGAATGCTTGCCTCATTTGGATCCCATGAAGTGATGGAACCAACTTCCAATGAATGAAACCAAGCATTAGCTCTATCCCTTAAGGAAAAAGGAAAGAGGTGCAGCCTTACGGCCTCTTGGTTCGCTTTCAAGGTTCCACCGAGTCTTAAAAAAGTTGAAATATGCAGATTCAGATCCTCAGTGGGTGATTTGAAAAACTGGTTTTGCTGCACCAAGTTAAGAAGTGCAGGCTTAATTTCAAAATTGTTACCCTCAACCGTTGGGTACACAATAATAGCCTGTGGCTCTTGCGTAGAAGGGGTTGCATACTCCTTAAGAGTGCGTTCCACAGCCATACCGTTATTATTTCGTGCTTCTCTCTTTCTTTTATGTAAGAACCTTTCGATCTCGGGAACGAATTCACCAAGAATTTTGCTTCTTCGCATAAAAGAATAAGAACCCAAGAAGTTAACGGTAAAAAGAAAGAAAGCAGCAGCAAAAGAAAATACGAAAGAAAGAAAGAAAAAGAAAAAGTCTAATCGCTATTAAAAAGTTAATCAAATTGCTTAACTCCCCGCAGCGGCGCCAAAAACTTGATGTAGTAAATCCGCAAGTTCAAAGTTTACCGAAGTAGTAATAAAAGAGTATCGTTCCGATAGGGAGTTATGAATTCAATTAGCTATCAAAAGTGATTAGATGAGAGTTCTAGTTGAAAAGATTGGATTTTTAACGGTTGAAATTAATAATAAAAAGCGCATTGGGATTATTGGTTCGTCATGGTAACAAATCCATCACAAACCAAACACTAAACCTAGAACTTTATGTTGGACCTATTTTCTAAAGATAAGTTTCTCTTTAGCCTATCACATCTCCTTTCGGTCTTAGTGAGTGTGTTTCTCTAGCAACCATACCTATTTTCATGGTTGATTGCTATTGAAATCCTTGAAGCTCGAAACTTTATTGTCTGAAGGTTGGTAGACTATATTCATGTTTCGCAATCCTTGTCTAAATTCACTTGTTCTAATATCAAAACTTCATCTTTCGATCCTTCGCTTGATATTTGTGATGAATCAATAACAGCTATTAAACTTCATCTTTCGATCCATCGATTAATACTTGTTATTGATTATAAGAACAGTGAAATAGATTAGAAAATAGATTTACATAAGATTAGGGTTCGAGGCTTGGTTTGATAGGGATTAGGTCATTAGACTCATCCAACAATCCCAAGACAAATAATTCTACTCACTCATGTTCATTGTAGACATAGAAGAGAAGAAGAAGAAGAACATTAAAATAAATATGAAAATAAAAAGGAGAACTTTTATTCAAAGAAACAATTGTCACTTATAATTTCAGAGAACAAAAGATGAATCAATATGTTTCCTAGCTGCTCTATTTATAGTCTATAACTACTTAAGCCTCAAGAAATACATCAATAGAATGTTCCATAAGAAACCATGAGCTTTAGGTTAGAAATAAACTAAACAGGCAGCTTGTCAAAGAAGCAAAAGCAGCAAAAGGAAGTCTGGGGTGATGGCACGGCCGTGCATGTGGTGGCACGGGCCGTGCCTGTTGGAACAAAATGTGTTTAACATTACCCTTTGAGTTTAGATTATAACAAGGTATTAAAAATTGTCAATTGGATATGCTAATATTTGTTCAAGTGTGCATGACTATAGACAAAATTTTTCAATGTCTTATTTAAGCATAGGTTCTGGAAGAACAAATGAGAGCAATGGAGTCAACAGAAGGAAGCTTGAAGTTCCGAAGAGTAGAAGTTCTGGAGACAAGAAGTTTTGAAGACAAGAGGTCCAAAAGAAGCTGACGTCATCAGAAGCATTCTCCTCATCAGAAGCTAGTTCACCAGAAGCTGAAAGACTGAAGAACTTCAAATATTGTTCAAACGATGATTTAATCACGTCTATCATTGCAGAAGACTATAAGAATGTAGCAACGACTATTTCAAAAGGATTTGAAGGCATTTGATGCTTATTCATTTGATGCTTATACTGGGAATGGATTTGAAATTGATCCTTCATAGGACAATAACCAAATCAGGCAACAGATCATTGATGATTTGATTAAGCTTCAAACGACTCTTTTTGATGAGCTGGCATTATACAACATCTCTTTCACACCTTTATATAAAGGAGTGAAGACATAGAGAATAGCAAGACTCACACAACAATTTACAAGTGCCAAAACTCTGTTGAAATTACTCCTCATTAATGTTCACTTAGAATTTCTTAACAACTTTCATATCTTAGAAATTTTAGAGTCTTAAAGAGTCTGTATCTGATTTGTATTGTGAACACCACTAATTGTATATCAAGTGTTCAACCTCAAACAAATTTCTTTGTAATTCTGTTTGAATAGAAGTCTCTTGATTAAGTTCTTGAGCATAGGAAGTCTCTCTTAGTTGTGCTTGAGCATAGGAAGTCTCTTGATTAAGTTCTTGAGCATAGGAAATCTCTTGCAGTTGTGCTTTAGTAGTTTGAAGTCTCTTGCTAGTTTTAGCAGTGAGCAGTTGTAATCAAATATTACATTTTAGTGAACTCTCCTTGGAAGTGCAAGGGGGACAGGACTACTTCCGGTTTATGGAAGGAACCTGTATAATTGTTTTGTGTCTTTCTTCTCTCTCTCTCTCTCTCTCTCTCTCTCTCTCTGTTTATCCGCTGCAACTAGATTCTGAACATCATTTCAGAAGTTGAACTCTATATGCTTCTGAACGGTGATTTCAGCTTAGGAGAAAACAAAGAAAAAGCTAACACAATTCAACCCCCCCTTCTTGTGTTTTTCTCACCTTCAGTGCCAAGCTTCTGACTTGGTAGACTTCATATTTTTGCACCAAATCTTCGTATTTTTAGCCTGAATCAGCTCCAAATCTCCTTTCTTTTTCTCCAAGACTCAATCTTTCAAATATTTGTTCCTGAAATTAAATAACTTGCAATTGAAGTAAAATAGTTCTAAAAAGGAAATAAAAACATATAAAATCTA
>Ga0315914_1005245_pt1 | contig 18951 bp, 15 predicted proteins | sample MpolenodulesMG_FD_203920 | JGI IMG/M metagenome (GOLD analysis project Ga0315914, IMG submission 203920) | Medicago polymorpha root nodule microbial communities from Los Angeles, California, United States - elongated nodules | ecosystem: Host-associated > Plants > Roots > Nodule | place: USA... | reverse complement strand
CCGCCTGCCATTTTGGTTCCTCCACCATTGTTCCAGTTACGGCACGCCACCACCGTTCCTGTGTGACATTGTTCATGCGCAACATCGTTCCTGTCGGTGATGCCATTCCTGTGAGCGATGTTCCTGTGTGCACAGCCTTCCCTGCTTGCAACACCGCAACCTTCACTGTATCGACTCCGTATCCTTCCCTGTGTGTTATCCCGTGGCTTCTTTTGTGGAGATACAGCTTTTGGGGGTGGCTTGTCTTTTATGCCTTCTGCATTTTTTTGTTGCGTGGGACCTTGTTGTAATGTGAAACAGGTGCTGTTGGGTTGGGGACTGCATCTCGTGTTTAAGCCAGGGAGGGTTATTCCCTAATTAAGGCTTCCATTATGGAACTAACTTCTGAGTTGGCAGTAGGGAGGGTAGTTTCTCAGTATTAGTGTCTGTCCCGTGCACCTCAAACTTTTGAAATTCTAAAACATGACTCATGCATCAAACTTCTTAATCTTTTGAAATTATGCTCAACAGTGTGACTGGTTACAGAATTTAGTAACATAATAAATTATAGTATTAAAGTGTGAACTATTACGTTCCTCTTTCTTTCAAACTTTTCCAATTATCTCTGCATGATTTAGTTATCTGATGATTGAATTTGAGTTTAGCTCTCTATACTACACTGTTGAATGGATAGTGATCACCTGCAGTTGATTTTCAACAGTATGATCCTAGTTGCTTTTTGATTATATAGATGTACTTTCGTAAGTTGTTTTTTGATTGATGATAGAAAATTGGGCTTAATTGTTTTACTTTGTTTGTGGGGTTGGGTTTGTTTTGGAAGATTATGCATCCTTTGTATATATCCTTTGTTCTATCTTTTTGCTTTGTTTGATTCTTATTTTTATAGATTTATAATATATATCGTTGTTGTCAATTTTGTCATTTTTTTTTTTATAGTAGGTTAATTCATAGTGAAGTGAAGTAAATAGAGTGGCTTAATTCAAAAATAAAAACTGAAACTCAACTTAAAATTGAATTCAAAACTGAAACTAGTTTTTGATTTTGAAAATTTCAAAATAAAACAGAAAACCACCCGAACGAGGCCTTAGGGAACATTCTAGGAATAAATATTCTTTCTAGAAACCACAAGCTGTCATTTTTATAATGTGATATTTACTGGTATTGATAGGCAGCAGGACGAGGAGTTAGATGAGCTTAGTTTAAGTGTACAGAGAATCGGAGGTGTTGGACTTACAATACATGAAGAGCTCCTTGGGCAGGTAGCTGATATATTTATGTTTTATGATTTATTTCTATATTGCTTTGAAAAGTAGTAGACTAGGCAACATTAATGTAATATGTTTCCTTCAAGTGTTTTCAACAGAAGATGTGTTCTCGTGCGAGTCATGCCTGATTTTATTGCTGATATTTTTTTCTTTCTAAATTGTCAAAATCTTGATGCTTCAGGAAAAGATTCTAGATGAACTGGGAAATGAGATGGACAGTACATCCAATCGTCTAGATTTTGTCCAAGTGAGTTTCCGCTTTTCGATTTTGCTATCTGATTTTAATATTGCTGGTAATAAAGATATGAATGGAAAAGATTTGAATGTTGATGTGTGTCTCTTTGTTTATGATGTGCGTCTCTTTGTTTATGATTTCAGAAAAGAGTGGCAATGGTGATGAAGAAGGCCAGTGCAAAGGGGCAGATGATGATGATATGTGGTTTGCTGGCCCTGTTCATTTTCCTTTTTATCTTGGTATTCTTCACCTAGTCATTTCTGAATGCCTTGATTGTAAATGCAAAAAGGGATCCAAGTTTGAGAAGACAAAAGATTAACGGGACATCATATTCTTTTGGTCAAATGGAAGCCTATTTGAAGGCAGTAGAAAATTTTGAATGTGATGAAAAGGGTAGCAATGTGCTTGAAAGTATCAAAAGATTAAGTTGGATCACAAATATGATTTGAATTAGTACCGGTATTTGAATATATAATGATTTTCTTCTGCATGTTACGGTAATGTAATGTAATGCTTGATGGCTATACCATAATAATCTTTTATCATGCTATTCATCTTCTCACTCTTGATAGATATTCACATTTATGATCCTGCTACTTTGCCTTTATAGTTTACATCATTATAATCGCAACTGTTAAAAGAGTTGGATATGGCTTTATAAATAAAATAGAAAAAGCATTCGGACTCTAGTTAAAAGAAAGAAAAAAAAAGTTACACAAGTACAATTCGGTTGATTGTTGTAGAGACGATTGATGTGTTGGGATGCAAGTTCGAACCTCTACTTCTCTACACTTATTAGTATTTCCGCCACTCGACTATTTGAACAAGAAAACTTGTGAGCAGTAGAGAAATTAATAGGTACAGGAATATATATAGACATAAAACGAAAGATCTTTGTATTAATATTTTGAACTTCAAAACATATATCAAGATGATAACATATTCTGGTTCTGAAGCTACAATGAAGAAAATGCAGGAAAATAAAAAGGAAACCGAATGGCCTAAGCATTTAGAAAGTGCCTTTCAAATGCTTGGTAATAACTGTGATATTTGAAATTGGAAAATCACGCTGACTACTTCTTTTTCCTTTAAGACCAAGCTCCTTAATCATGTTTGTGGTTAAATCAAACCAAACTATTTCATTATCTTCTTTCTCAAAGAATATTTCCCCCCTTCATACCCACTCCGATAGGAAATCCAACATAAGGTTGTTCAACAACAAAGAGTTTGATCCATGATTCCTTCACACCAACTTCACCCAAAATTGATATGTGAAAAATCTGTGTGTTCGGGAAGAAAATCAAGGCAATGGAGTCATTCAACACCATCAATTGTGTCCATGTCGGTATAACGTACGAGGGTATGGGTGTGACAAAGAACGTCTCATTGTTTAAGTCAAATGATACCATACATGCTTCTGCAGAAAAAGGAATACTCCAATGAGGCATAGACAACCAATGACACACTCCATTCATATACACTCGGAAATTTCCATGCAAACTGGCCATGAGCAAAGTTGAAGAATGAGGCATATTGACGTCGTGTTTCTTCCACGAGTTACTTTTTAGGCTATAAATCTGCCAAAAGGGTTGAAGGGATTTATCTTGCAACAACAATGAATGTTTCTTGTGTAGCTCATCATTACGAAATAATGATTCAAATGTTTCAAGACAAATCACCTTATAGTCATCAGCAACAGAGTCATAACCAAATCCATGAATGATAGTGCAATGATGAAAGTTATTCGCTGCCTTAAATTTATGAACAATAGATGGAAGAAGTGTCCCAGAAGGAGGAATAACCTTGACTTCGTCTGTAGTTAGATTCCACAGTGCGAAACGTTTTTCACAAGCAGCGTATTGCAAACAAAGTATGCCATTAATACTCGAAAAGCCATTGATTTCAAGTGCATAATAGGAGGATTTAACTGGACAATTGAAACTGACCCTGTTCTCAAACCTTTCACCTGATAGAAAATGGAACCTTTCACTGTCAGAGTAGATATTTATGAGGAGAGATGTATCACCGTCATAAGGTTGAGATATAAGAAGATTTTTGCGATACATAGTCATGAAACGAGAGTCTTCGGTAAGGCAAGACCATGATTTGCTTACACATTCAAATCGTTTCAAAGATTTAATAGGGAGTTTTGATAGAATAGAGAAAGCAATATCATTGTGAATAAAGCATCCACTTACAATGTCACTGCTACAGGAATTGGAAGCCATGGAATGAATACAGGAGCTGAGATTAGATTACCACAATATTGTTTTGTTTAGGGTTGGGGAGACCGAGAGAAACTATTATATATACTTGCGTTTCTGCTTTTTTACTGTGTTACGCATATAGATTATCGACACATCTACCGTATATATATATATTAAAGTAAAAAAAAAATTCGTCAAGTTTTTTTTTCCTTCTGTTTATGCTTTAAATAAAAAATGTAACAAACTATATATTGAGTATATATATAAGATTTTCAGATGAAATGGTTAGAATTCACAATAATGGGCTGTCTGGGGTTCGAACCCCGCCCCTGCACATATAACAATGCATGTCACTGCCAACTGAGCTATGCTTATGCGGGCCTCAAACAATTTTTTCTATAATGGAATAATGATTTTGTTGGTGTCATTAAAAAAAATAAATTATATTATATATATATATATATATATATATTTTATATTAGTTTAGTTTGTTATAATTTGAAAGTAACAATCATGTATATTTATCCTTTTAATCAAAATCAAAGTTTCATAGAAAAAAATGGTTCATAATTTTCAAACTTTAGCGCAATAAAAAGAGCAGAAAGACAGATACGTTAGTGTCTGTCTTTTCACTGGGTATTAGCTATAATTTAGTCCAAATCAAAATAATTTTATTCTAAATTTCATATAAACTATGGCTCGTAATTTATACTTATTAGCGCAATAAGAAGATGGGACGTGTCTAAACGCTAGTCAATACTATATTTATCTATACTATATATAAAAAAAACAATCTCTTTCAGCTCTTTTGTGTTGGATTTTTCTTTCCAAAAATACCCTCAATTTTCAATACAAATAACACTTGTAACAAATAGATAAGAATAAGGGTAACAAACACAAATGTCCAATTTTTTTCTTTATTATTTTAAAAATATAACAAACTAGATAAGTGTATCTATATTTACTTTTTCATTATCCCAATTATACCCTTACACAACAACTTTTTCTATAATAAAGATTTATTTTTTTTGAAGGAATAAAGATTGTGTTTGATGTCATTAAAAAAATTAGAATGTAGATTATATTTTTTGTTATATTGTTTGTTTCATTGAAATATATAATCATAGTTAGTTTGATCTATTATAATTTGAAAGAAAAAATATTTATATTTTTAATTTTAATCAAAATCAAAATTTCATAAAAAAAAAATATAGTTCATAGTTTTCAAATGTTAACACAATAAAAAGAGCGGAAAGAGTGGCACGTGAGTGCCCGTCTTTTCGCTAGTACTATATATAAAGAAAATAACCTCTGACAACTCTTTTAGGCTGACTTTTTCTCTTTCCTAAAATGCCCTCAATTTTCAATATAAATAACACATGTAACAAATAGATAAGAATAAAATTAAATATTAAAATAAAAGTGTAACAAACACAAATATCCAGTTTTTTGCTTTATCATTTAAAAAGTGTAACAAACTATATGAGTGTATCTATACTTACTTTTTCATTATCCTAAGTATACCCTTATTAAACAACAACTTTTTCTATAATAAAGATTGTTGCTAGTGTAATTAAAAAAAAATAAAATTTAGATTATATATTTTTGGTTTCCCTAAAAAAATTCATGGTTAGTTGATTTGTTATAATTTGAAAGAAAAAACATTTATATTGCGCGAGTATAAATAAAGTAGACCATTTTGCACTGGCTTTTTCCCCTTCGAATTTAACCCTTGGGCAAATTTGATCATAAGACTGTTATTCTTTTTGTGTCATTTAAAAAGATAAGAATTTATAATTATTTGTTATATTTTTACAAAGATATTATATTTGTTATATTGTTGGAATTATTGGAAAAAAATAAGTATAGTTTGTTACCATATGAAAGTACAAAATATCTATTATCTATACCTATAATTTTAATCAAAATCAAATTATTTTTAATCAAAATTTTATAAAAACTACGATAAGTAATTTATACGCATTAGCGCAATAAGAATGGCGGACTTCCGTGCCCGTCTAAAGCTAATAATAATAAATAAATTATCGCAATTCTCTTGTTGTTGCAGAGCGGCGATACTGTAGATCTTTTAGGGTTCGAGAAAGAGAGGGATAGGTTGAGAAGACGTGTGGTTTGAATGTGGGTCTATATATATTGGCAGTTTTCTTCTTAGTGATGGTTTTGATAGATAAAAAATATATATTGTACCATAATATATATGTTTAGGGTTGAAATTCGGATTCTCCACTTATGAGTATTCAGCCAACGGACTATTTAACCAATATTAACTAAGATTAGATTCAATTCAATCTATTTAAAAAGGGTTTTGATACATTTTTCTATATGTGAAGTAGGAATACTTTTGGATTTTTTTTTAGGGACTTTTGGATCTGTTTAACTCTCTTAATGTGTCACCTTAATTAGTCCATCAATTTTTCATTCTGTGGTTTTGGAAGAACAATTAGAGAAATATAACGATAGGTATCACTCTTTTCTTTTGAATGTCAAGAGTTTGTATTTTCTTTTTTGTCAGATTTAATCTTTGAGTTTTAACTTTTTAAACCTTTAACTTAATAAAGTGAGTTATATTCATCCTCTGACATATATCACTTAGCCAGGAACGGAGTCAGAAATTTAGCTTAACAGAGATCAAGTTTAAGAGTATGACATAGTAAAGAAAAAACAAATTTTTATATGCATGTAATGTATAAATAACAATGTAAAAAATAGAGTTAAGTAAGTTTTGATTCCTATGAGAAATTTATAAATTTTGATTTTAATTCCTCTAATAATTTTCTTCAATTTTTGTCTTCTAAATATTTTTCGCTATCACTTTAAGTTTTTGCTTTTATGTCAGATAAAGTATACCCTACATATTTTGAATTGAGTTTTTTTAAGAATGTTTAGAATATTATAAAAATAAGTTAGATAATATCCAAATGAAAAATAAATACTACTAGTAATTAGAAAAATAAAATTTTAGCAAAGGATAAGAAAGAAAAAAATAAACAGGAATAGAATCTGCAAATCAATTTTGAGTCTTGGTTCTCTTTGCCCTCATTCTCTTCCACTATTGCCTCACAAATGTTTGGTCCTCCTTGGTGCCCTACCACTAGTTGTCAATCCCATCAAGAATAGGATACTCCATTCATCCAAAATCACCTGATATATATTCTGCACACGTCAACTCTTGAATTAAGTGTGCACCCATTGCAATTGATGAAAAGTTCTTAGAATAAAAACTTTGAATTTCATGCATGTAAATTTTTTTTTTTTTTGACAAATGCATGTAAATTATTATTTAGCATCGATATTATTATTAGGATATCCCCTCAAAAATTATTATTATTAGGATATAGTAGTAATATCTAACATTGCCTAAATTACTTGTTCATATTGCCTCACTCCCTATATATACCCACCTCAACATTCCCAATCTCTTCAACTCTCTTATATTTGTCTTCTAGCTTTTCTATCTCTATCTGCAGACTACAGGTTTTTCTCTATTTCTATTTATACTTTGTCTGAAAATATTGTTGTTTGAAAATTTATTATTTACTAATTAAAACTTAAATATACTCCAAGTTTGATATGGTGAATATAATATCTTCAAAAAAAAAATTATATTATTTTTCTTTCATATATATGGTTAATCATGGTTTTCGGCAATGGGTTGAAAACCAGTTTGAATTTGTAACTTAAGGAGCTATGCATTATTAGTCACTGTTATTAATAATAATTTACCCTTTTTTGTAAAAAAAAAAATTCTTAAATATTTGCTCTAATAATTAGGAAGTATATCTTAGATAATAAATAAAAAATCATTTTTCTTTAAAAAATGAATAAATAATCATTTATTATTTTAACAATTATATTTTTGGTTACAATTATATGTCTATGTATTTGATCACAATCTCATCAATAGTTTTTTTTTTTTTTTTATCAATTTATCATCTAACGTGCACATCTTATCTTATTTAACTACATATAATCCATTAATTCTAATAACCTAGATCCTTGCAATTAGAAGAAGTACACAATCATATAATTAAGAATTACAATCGTTAGATGAAGATGAAACGACTCATATTCTAAATTCACCAAATTAGTTTTAAAATACAACTAGGAATATGAGTGGATTGATCTTCATTTAACAACCGAGGTTTGAAATTATAGTGAATATATAAAATCCAATTTTGAATTATATATATCATATGAATGAATGGTTGGTTTGATGTTTGAAAAACATAATCTTTACAACTAAGGAGACCTTTGATTTGGTTTTAATCTGATTTTAATATACATGTATCCCCATGCATGCATGTACCTTAATTTTGGTGTTGTTTTATTGCAGTTTCTTAAGAGCTAATCACAAAGAAAGTGTACATGGTTGATATTCAGATCCCAAGCACATTTGATCCATTTGCAGAGGCTAAAGAATCAGATGCACCAAGTGCAAAAGAGTATGTGCATATTAGGATACAACAAAGGAATGGAAAAAAGAGCCTAACAACAGTGCAAGGACTGAAGAAGGAGTTCAGCTATGAGAAGATCCTTAAAGATCTCAAGAAAGAGTTTTGTTGCAATGGAAATGTTGTGAATTGCAAGGATCTCGGCAAGATTATCCAACTCCAAGGTGATCAACGCAAGAATGTTTCTCACTTCCTTATTCATGCTAGTCTTGTTAGAAAGGACAACATCAAGATTCATGGTTTTTAATCAAGATTTATTCATGTTTGTGTTTTCTATATATGCATGCTTGTAATAATCAAAGTTGCTCAAGTTTGATTTAAGACGAGAGTGTTTATTTATTAAATAAGTAAACAAAGATTTGGATTGGAATATATATTTTATTTTTTTTATAAATTGGATTGGAATATAGTGTGATTATGCAAGACACCTTCCCTCTATTTTCACCTTTCATGGCGCCAAAAATCACTATTTTTGGGGATAAAAACACATTGATGAGGACCAAAATTGCAACAAATGTGACAATAGAGGGACTAAAAGTTCGATTTTAAAAAGGGGGGTTGTTTTCACGAGTTTGATAAAATAGGGGACTAAACTGTAATTAAGCCTAATTTATTCCTCTCATCTCTCACAATAATAACTACTCTCACTTAATCTAAACTAGGAAAATCACCTTTCGTAGGTGAGTCCATACTTTATTGAATGTCCAAAATAAATTACAAGATCACTCAAAACTAGACGTTAAAGAAACCAAAAAGATAAATAAGTGAGTAGATAAGATAACCACTTAAAGCATTTTAACTTTTCACTACAAATCTATATGAAAATCTTTACATGCCTATCATATGATGCATAAAACTAGTGACATAATTGTGTGGTTTATTTAGAATAGCTTCCCTTGTTGTTGGACTCCACTCCTCATCATTGTACAAAATTCTTCATAGTTAATTCTACCATCCTGAGATACCACAATATCATAGCAAGTCAATAAAATTTGATCTTGAATTTGATGTAGCTAAAATATAGCGCGGCTAGCAATCGGAGCTAATGGACGAAAGATTAGACAGCTCATATTTCAAATTCGTGTTTTGAATCATATTCGTGAGGTTAGAATGTGAGACGTTCAATCTCCATCTGACAGAATATTATCTTGCTGCAAGTCAATAAAAATTAATTATGGATTTTAAGTAGCTAAAAACGGAAAAGTTAGCAATCAGAGCTAATAGATGAAAGATTGAGTGAATCATATTTCAAATTCATGTTTTTGAAATTGATTTGCAGGATCAGAAAGCAAGTCGTCGAATCTTCATCCGACAGCTCTGATTTTTCCGTATCAACTTCCGATATAATTTCCCTGATTGTGTCTTCGTCACCCATACCGTATTCCTTCATGGCCGTTTCCAGTTCGTCTCTTGTAATAAAGCTGTGATAGAGTCAAAGAAAAACAAGGATATATGCTCATTAAACTGATGATGACTCTCTAATCAATGTACTTCCTTATCTAGGAAAAAATGGGATTTCTAGTAATTGATCCTTGTTTTATTATTAAAACTTAAAAAAAAAAAGAAAATGAAACATATTTGACAGACATGACAATAAACTATAATGCAACTTCTAAGTCAAAAGTTGAGAATCTAAGATATTGAAGAAAGAGTAATTAAAGATAGAAATACTTGCTTACTATTGTTATTATCCAAATATTGAGCTGAGTCTTTGTAATCCTGCCAACAATTCCTCATATGTGATTGAAGATAGAAATATTGAGCTGAATCTCTTCTGGAAAGGACTGCACTGTCTATTGGTTTATCAGAAGCATCTCTACCTTCTTTAAGCCAAGGATGCTCTAATTCATAAGGATAACGAACCGATGTTGTCAGTCAACATTAATACTAATTATACTAACATTTGTGAATAAAAAAAAAAAGTCAATAGTAATTGCAATGGAAAATATTATACAGACAATGTTTTAAAAGTTTCAAGTACTTGGTGAGGCAAAAACGATAAAATTTACCTACCTAGAACTTGAGAAGCTGTGATTCGTTTGGTTGGATCTTGTATAAGCATCTTATTAACAAGGTCCTTAGCACTGTTTGATATGATTGGCCACGGAAGACTTTCAAAGTCAATACGACCTTGCAATATGGCATCAAATACTCCTTTTTCCGTCTCTAAAACAAGTATTTTTGGGAAAACTAGTCAAGCTTAATACAAGGTAATTTTAATTCCATAATGAATACACCGATGAACAAGCTGTTTTTACCTGCCCAAAATGGAGGCACACCAGAAAGTAAGACATACAATATAACTCCTGCACTCCATATATCTATTTCCTTCCCATATCTACGACGTAGAACTTCTGGCGCAACATAGTAAGCACTGCCAACTATATCCCGATATACCTTTCCTGCAAATAAATAATCAGAAAATTTTAAGTGTGTATATTCTAAAAGGAAGACAATCCTGCTCTTTAAAACGCTAAATCCTCTGAACAAAAGACAAGTAGTTGCACACAACATACTAAATATGCATGTACATGTCATTATCATGTGTGCCATATAGTTGCAGAGAAATACATATGAGAATCTATACATGGATCGTCATGGAACTAGTATAAGGAAACTGCAACAATACTAACACTTGCAAACCACTTTGAAGTTCAAGAGTTTTACGAAACCAGATAATACCAAATCTTGTAATCTATGGAATAAATGAAATGATAGATTCTGCCATTCTGGTTCATTTAATTAGGATGGCCATACGAATACATTTAATCTATCAATAAAGAAAGACCATGAATGGATAAAAATCTTACCTTCTTCAATGAAAACCGACAAACCGAAATCAGCGGCCTTGATAGTTGCCTTATCATCCTTACTAGACAACAAGAAATTTTCTGGCTTAAGATCTCTATGCATCACACCCATAAAATGACAAATATGAACAACATCAACAATTTGTCTAAAAATTGAAGCTGCAGCTCTTTCAGTATATTTCCCTTTGGAAATAATCGTATCATAAAGTTCACCACCAGCACAAAGTTCCATAACAACATGAACTGAATTTTTATCCTCGTACGCACCCTTAAACTCAACAATATTTGGTTGTCCACTCATATGCTGCATGATTTGAATCTCCCTCTTTATATCTTCCTTATCAGGTTCACTAACAAGATTACTCTTAGAAACTGATTTGCAAGCATATGTCATTCCAGTTGATTTCTTAGTACAAAGATAAGTCACACCAAATCGTCCTCTCCCTAATTCCTTACCAAGTGTGTAAATTTGCCTCACGTCTTCAAATTGTTTGCCTAGAATTGTGTTTGTATCTGACCTTTTAACAGTTGGATTTGTACTTGGAGCATGTTTGTTTGGTAATTGGTAAGGTTGTTGAGAAGGGGTGTTTGATTGATTCACAAAGGGTTCTTGATTCTTGTGATTGTGGTTGTGATTGTGATTGTGATTGTGATTTTGATTTTGATTATGATTGTGCATACCAGAAACACCAACATGTTTACGTTCTCTTTCTGATTCTTTTCTACTCAGACAAACACCCATGATTATAGCACAAAACCAAAAGGATGATATTTTTATCAGATGCAAGATCAATGCTTCAAAAAGATCAAGTAAAAGTGTGAAAAAGGGAAGGGAAAAAAAGGGGGATAAAATTCAACAGAATTATGCAGATTTATAGCTAAAAATCAAAGCTTTGGATCAAAAAATGAACAAAAATATGCATAGAGTGTGAAGAAACTATTTTTGTTTCTTGGGTGTGAAGAAACCAAAGTTTGAAACTTGATATAGAAGAGTTTCTGAGGAAAGGATCAGAATTTGGGATTAATTTAAGGTGGCTAAGAGAAAAAGTCTGAAGTATGAATGGAATTAACAAAAAAGGAAAGAACAAGCAACCTTGAACCGAGTGAAATGTTAGATTTGGATTCATATGTCAGAATATGTTTTTAAAACGTTTGAGGTTGTATAAAACAATGTTGTGGTAGGACATTAATATCCTTACATGAGAATCCAAGAAAAGCTTCATTTTTTTCTCAGGTGGATCCACTACCCCATTTGATCCATATGTAGAAAAAGAACAAAAATCATTTAACCTAACAACTTTGTTAATGTTTCAGTCAGAAAGAAAAACTTCATTCAAGTTAAGAATCGGACATCCTCTGTGTGCAGCTACAAAACTAATCCTTTTGAGTCGGATAAAAATTGTTTAATTATTACCATTATTTATAGAATGGTGTATAAATATTGCATATACGAATACTCTTTTTTTAAAAAAAAAATTACATATAGATATTAGGCAAATGCTAACATGTGCTCTTAGTATATAAGATAACCACTCAAGCAGAGCTTTTTAAATTTTCACTGCCACAAATCTATATTAGAATCTTTACATGCCTATGATATGATTTATAAAACTTTTGAAAGCCTTTTCTCACAAACTAAAGAAGTTTAATCCTTTTCACTTGCTGGTCTTGGCTGTAGGAGACGTAAACTAGTGACATTATTTTGTGCTTTATTTAGAATAGTTTGCCTTGTTGTTGGACTCCACTCCTCATCATTGTACAAAATTCTTCATAGTTTATTCTACCATCCTGAGATACCACAGCATCATAGCAAGTCAATAAAAATTGATCTTGGATTTGATGTAGCTAAAAGATTGTGCAGCTAGCAATCGGAGCTAATGGATGAAAGATTAGACGTCTCATATTTCAAATTAGTGTTTTGAATTTGCGAGGTAAGAATGAGAGACGTCCAATCTTCACCCAACATCTCTGATTTAAGGTTTACAGATTGCACCATTTTTATACTAAAGCAAATCCAGGTAAAAAAAACATATAGACTTACATTATCCGTATCAACTTCCGATATAATTTCCCTAATTGTGTCTTCGTCGCCCATACCGTATTCTTTCATGGCTGTTTCCAGTTCATCTCTTGTAATAAAACTGTGATGGAATCAAACAAAAACAAGGATGTATGTTTGTTAAAGTGATGATGAGTCTGAAGCCAATGCACGTGTTTATCTAGGGAAAAAAAGGATTTCTGGTAATTGATCCTTGTTTTATTATTAAAACTTTTTAAAAAACACAAACATGAAACATATTTGACAGACATGGCAATAAACCATAGAGCAAATTCTAAATCAAAAGTTGAGAATGTAACTGATTGAAGAAATAGTAATTGAAGATAGAAATACTTACCCACTATTGTCTTTATCAAAATATTGGAAGGCCTTGTAAAGATGCTCATCTCTTTCTAACCTGTGTCTATGCATTGTTGCAGTGATGAATTCTATGTAGTCAATTGTTCCATTTCCATCTACATCAGCCTATATTTAAGCAAAGGAATATAGTTTTAGAAGAATTAACACACACACAAAAAGATAACAAAACAAATCATGTAAATCAGCAATGGCTTACAGCTTCCATAAGCTGCCGCACTTCCGCTTCAGTAAGCTTTGAGCCGAGTCTTTGCAATCCTGCCCTTAATTCCTCATATGTGATTGTACCACTTTTGTCAGTGTCCATGTTCGTAAACATTGCCTTCAAACCTTGGATCTCTTCTGATGAAAGATTCTCAGCAATTACCTAAAAGAAACATTAGGCGAATATTTTTATATCTCTCAGTGTAAATTTATTGAGTGAAACAGAGATTAGGCCTATTTAGACTAACTTATTTGAGTTTATTTACTGACATAAACACTTGCGATACTGTTTAGGAAAGCTTATGGAAACAGCTTATGACATGTGCATAAGTTGTTTTCATCTTATTTCCATAAGCTCTCTAGGATAGCTTATGAAAACAACTTTACTAGATTATATGAAAATAATTAGACTTTATTTCATCTTTTTGGGTATAGAAATAGCTTATACATAAGTTCTTATATGATAATCGCTTATGCTATAAAGGTTTAATAAGTTGTTTATCTAAACATAATTTGTCTTAAAATTAGCCTTTAATAATTTTTAGCTGTTGATCCACATAGAAAGCAGTAACAATATGTCATTTAATAAAATAAGCATAAAACAACACTCTGATCTCTTCATTAGATAGTGACTGGACTAACCTTGAGGGCGAGTTTTTTTAGTTTATTCATCGCTCTGAATTGCTTCATTCTGGAAAGGACTGCACTGTCTATCGGTTTGTCGGAAGCATTTCCACCTTCTTTAAGCCAAGGGTGATCTAATAATCCATACAATACATATGAGTCCATTAGTAAAAAACTTACAAAACATTAGCCAAAGAAAATTCATAAGGATAATGCAATGACGTTGTCAGTCTATAGTAACACAAATGTTTGTGATTATAAAAAAAAAAAACAAGAGTAATTGCGATGGAAAATATTATACAGATGATGCTTTAAAAGCTTCAAGTACTCGATGAGGCAAAAACAGAATAAAAGTTTCCTACCTAGAACCTGAGAAGCTGTGATACGTTTCTTTGGATCTTGCATAAGCATCCTACTAACAAGATCCTTAGCACTGTTTGATATACTTGGCCATGGACGACTTTCAAAGTCAATATGACCTTGCAATATGGCATCGAATATTCCCTTTTCCGTCTCTAGAACAAGTATTTTAGGGAAAAATCAGTCAAGCCTAGTAAAAGGTAATTATCATTCCATAATGAAACAGCTAATGAACCAGTTGATTTTACCTGCCCAAAATGGAGGCACACCACTAAGTAAGATGTACAATATAACTCCTGCACTCCATATATCTATTTCCTTCCCATATTTACGGCGTAGAACTTCTGGCGCAACATAATAAGCACTGCCGACTATATCCCGATATACCTTTCCTGCGAATAAATAATCAAAAAAGTTTAAGTGTACATATTCTAAAAGGAAGACAATCCTGCTCTTTATTATGATAAATCCTCTGATCAAAAGACAAGTAGTTGCCAACATACTACATATGGATGTCATGTGTGTCATATGGTTGAAGAAAAATCACATATGAGAATTTCTACATGGAACTAAAACAAGCAAATTGCAATAATACTAACATTAGCAAACCAATTTAAAGTTCAAGAATTTTATGAAACCAGATAATACAAATAAATGGAATGACAGATTCTGCCGTTCTGGTTCATTTGATCAATCATGTCATGTTAGTATTTCTGAGTAATTAATTAGGATGGCCATGCAAATACATTTAATCTATCAAGTTCATTCCTATCTTCATATCATTTCTGACAGTGAAAATGAATGGAAAATGATGGTAGCATTGACTTTCTTTATTTCCCTAAGTTCGATGTCATTCATTTTCTTTATCTCCCTAAGATTGATGCGTAATTTTTCATTAATTCAATGTGCATGCCCCTACTACATCACATGATGCAGCTGCAATATTGCGATCCGCAATCGCAATGCTGCCATTGCTGTGTTTCTGTGACCACCGGAGAATCCACATTGCAACACTACAATGCATTAGGTGCAACGGACAATAAATTATAGTAAATTACTTTTCATGTTCATAACACTGCATAACCATTGTACTAAAGATCATGGTAATTTGTTTAACCGTAACTCTTGACAAACAGGGTATAATGATGACAATTATTGTCAATGCATTGCAGCTAAATTAAAATTTCAAGATTATGCTACAGTTCACATACTTCACATTCTATAATTCCCAAATATTACTATAACTTTCAAGATACAAGAAAGAAAAACCAATAAATGAATAAAAAAGTAAACCTTCTTCGATGAAAACCGACAATCCGAAATCAGTGGCCTTGATAGTTGCCTTATCATCCTTACTAGACAACAAGAAATTTTCTGGCTTCAAATCTCTATGCATCACACCCATAAAATGACAAATATGAACAACATTAACAATTTGTCTACAAATTGAAGCTGCAGCTCTTTCACTATACTTTCCCTTAGCAATAATCCTGTCAAAAAGTTCACCACCAGCACAAAGTTCCATAACAACATGAACTGAATTTTTATCCTCATAAGCACCTTTAAACTCAACAATATTTGGTTGTCCACTCATATGTTGCATGATTTGAATCTCCCTCTTTATATCTTCCTTATCAGATTTACTAACAAGTTTCCTCTTTGAAATTGATTTGCATGCATATTTCAATCCAGTTGAATTCTCAGTACAAAGATAAGTCACACCAAATTGTCCTCTTCCTAATTCTTTCCCAAGTGTGTAAATTTGTTTCACATCCTCAAATTGTTTACCAAGAATTGTGTTTGCATTTGATCTTTGAACAATTGGTTTTGGACTTGGGGCATGTTTGTTTGGTGATTGGTAAGGTTGTTGAAAAGGGGTTTTTGATTGATTCACATAAGGTTCATGATTCTTGTGATTGTGATTGTGATTATGATTATGATTATGATTGTGATTGTGATTATGATTGTGCATACCAGAAACACCAACATGTCTATGATCTGGCTCTGATTCCTTTTTACTCAAACAACCACCCATGATTATAGCTCAAAATCAAAAGGCAAAAAGATGAGATTTTTATAAGAATCAAGATCAAAGTTTCAAAACCCAGATCAGAATTCAACAAATTATGCAGATTTATAGCTAAAAATCAAAGCTTTAGATAAAAAAAATTGAACAAAAATATGCAGAGTGTGAAGGTATTTTTGGTTTTCTGGGTATGAAGAAACCAAAGCTTGAAACTTGATATAGAAGGGTTTGTGAGGAAAGGATCAAAATTTGTGATTAATTTAAGGTGGCTAAGAGAAAAAGTCTTAAGTATGGAATTATTAACAAAAAAGGAAGAACAAGCAACCTTGAACTGAGTCAAATGTTAGATTTGGATTCATGTGTCAGAATATGTTTTTAAATGTTTGATGTTTTGTTCAAAACAATGTTGTGGAAGGACATTAATGTCCTTGCCAGAGAATCCGACAGAACCTTCATTCTCATTTCTTACGTGGACACTAATATCCATTTGATAGAAATTCTATATGAATCATCTTGATAAATGACCAGATAGACTAGTAGTTACAATATAGGGACTAAAATGAAATTGTGCCTTAATTTATATCAATTTTATTAAAATAACAGAAAATTTATATGAAAATTGTATTGAACCGACAATAAGTTATTGGGTTATCTGTAAATATCATCGACCAGTTATGAAGATGGTCCACCTTTGCACTCATCCTTAATTTGATACATATAAATAAATTTGTCTGATGTGCATAAATGCACAATTTGTTTTTCACTGCTTAGGGTCTGATTGATAAGATTAAGAAATGAGTTTATAGCTTATAGCATATAAGCTTTTATGGTCTTGTCAAAAAAAATGCTTTTATGGTTAAATCTTATCACATATAATTTGTTCAGACCTTGCGTTTATTTCTTGGTACACCTTGTACGGGGAATAACGCTTTCATGTGGTAATATATTTTATTTTAGCCTCTTTAAAAAATAAAAAAAAACTTATTAATCCAATGATAAAAGGATTGTCCAAGGATTAACCACTAAATGTCTCGTGTTTAAACGAAAAAACTCTATACATTCAATCTTGTTTTAGTCAGCACTTATTATTGCAAATTATTATCTCACTCAATCACTTGTGCACCATAAATTTGAACAAAATGGCTTTGTCGAACAGATTTGTTGACTTGAATAAAAACGACTTTATCTATGTTTTAATTTTAAATTAAATTTCTTTCAAAAAACAATTTTTTTTGAAGGAAAAAAACAATAAACTTATTTATTTATTTTTTGCGCAATTAAATTGTCTCTTCCAATGATTTTCATATCCACTTATTTAAGGAAATATATTATGAACGTAGTATTCGGTAGAGTTTATAATATTATTCAAGGAAAATGATTTGATTCGTTTTCTAGAGTTGCCAATATGAAATATTGTCTAATACGGTGTGGAAAATATATTATGTAAAAAAACTCTTTCTCTTTTTATTATTATGTTAGATTCCGAGTCAAAGATCAAAACTCATCATCATTTATTTAAAGGTCTCAATTCACCTACCACTTAAACTAATACATTATTGATTATTGGTAAGAATCAAATGCTCTAATTGTGGTGGATCGATAAAAGGAGATATTTCTTGTAAATATAGAAACTAGGTATAGTCATTCATCTGGTAAGAAATTAAATAAAGAATTTTCTATTAACTTGTGTGTATCAATTTCTTAAATATTTTAATAAAAATATTGATTCAAATTTTCTTTCCAAACCAGAACTTCTAATTTTTATTAGTGTCATTAAAATTGTTTCTGTATCTTTCTCATCACTTTTATTTTTTGAGGGAGTCTTTCTCATCACCTTATATAACGGGAGAAAATAACATGTCAATTAAGGATTAAGGATTAAGGAACCCATGATCTGCTCTGCTGACCGATTCAGAGATGCATCTACCACACTACACATATGAAACTCATCATCTTTCAGTTCTTAATTATTTATCTTAGTTTCAGTCTCTTATAATGCTCAATTTTTTTTTATCTTTGTTTTTCTAATTTTTTCTATAACAATGTACACTTTGTAAGTTATGTCTTGAAAGGGTTCATACCCTTCTTAGAAAAACACAAGTTACACAAAAGAAATTAAAATTTACAACTAGATAAAGACTCCTACAATCACATGACATATCTGTGGATAAAATATTAAGCCAATAAAATACTAATCATATGGTTGATGATTGTGATGATGTCATGATTCATAGCATGAAAAACATGATAATCAAATAGTAAAGTCCTTCCCTCAAAAAAAAAAAAATAGTAAAGTCCTAGGACCCATGTGACACGTAAATAAGGAAAACGT
>Ga0315914_1005244_pt1 | contig 18952 bp, 9 predicted proteins | sample MpolenodulesMG_FD_203920 | JGI IMG/M metagenome (GOLD analysis project Ga0315914, IMG submission 203920) | Medicago polymorpha root nodule microbial communities from Los Angeles, California, United States - elongated nodules | ecosystem: Host-associated > Plants > Roots > Nodule | place: USA... | reverse complement strand
TGTTGGATTGAGATTTTAAAAGACTATTTTGGTGAAAAAAGTCTTTAAGATTTTAAAAGACTTTGTAGGATTGTATTGACTATGTGAGATTTTAAAAGACTTTTTACACTCAAGATTATACCAGAATATTTCATTGGATTTATAAATCAGATCTTCACCCCCCCACGTCAAGCATTAGGTAATCTCTTTAACCTCATTATTTACATCTCTATCAAGATGTGCAACAACTCAATAGTTCCATCCATGGTTCGAGCTACATAACTATCTTTGTCTTTCCCCTTTCCTTTGTTATTTTGTTGTTGTGAATCCGTCATTTGGAAACTATTATTTCACAAGAACAATATTGATGTTCCCTAATCAATCAATATAAGCAAATAAAATAAATGGAAAAATCGTCAGAAACAACAAATTGTAAAGTGTATATAAAAAAAAAAACAACAAATCACAAAGAAAGAAAAAACAATGGATTCTTTCCTTAAAAAAAAATGAATTGTAAAAATTAAACGAAACCAACAAAGAAAAAGAAACTGATCGGAAAAAAAAAACTAACAAATTGGAAGAAAAAAATTATCAATTAATAAAAACAAGAATTTGGAAAGATAAAAAAAAGAAGACAAGAAATCATGTCAAAAGAAAAAGAAAACAAGACATCATAAACAATTATAGACATTCGAAGAATTTGATAGAGAAAAAGAAGAAGAAAGCATGACATGAACAAATGACGGCAGACAAGGGTTTGAGAGAGAATGACAAAATCTCAAGGGTTTGTGTGAGATTGTTGGATGAGAGTAGTATTTATATTTTTCACTAAAAAGTCTCACAAAATCCACTCCATCCAAGAATCCATCAAAATCAATAGATTTTTGAATAGCAATAGACAATTCATAAGTCATGAGAAATCTCAATTGAATACCAATGGATTTTGTTGCCCTGACAAAAAAGTCATGATTGTCTTGATTGAATACCACAAAATTTGTTTACATTTTATAAAAGTCTTGATTGAATACCGCTAGAATTTTTTATTCTAAAAAAGTCTTTTAAAATCCTTTGAAATCTAAATCCAATACACCCCCTAAAACTTACACCGAGGATGTATCATAATTTCACGTCATAAATGATCTCTACGGCTGATTTTGAGATAAATTTTTTATCATAATATGGTAAATTTCACACAATTAAGATATTCATGTAGTCTATTCAATCAAACTCTAATTTAAATCTTATTGAGGAAATTAGATAATTGTGTTTACTATTACATTTTAATTTGTGTTTTATTTTGTAAAATAAAAAAAAAAACTCTTTTATGTTGTTGGAACAAAATGTGTTTAACATTACCCTTTAAGTTTTGATAATAATAAGGTATTAAAAAAAAGTGTCAATTGGATATGCTAATATTTGTTCAAGTGTGCAGGACCATAGACAAAAATTCAGTGTCTTGAAATGTATAGGTTCCGAAGAACAAATGAGAGCAATGATATCTACAAAATGGAAGCTTGTATTGCAAGGAAGCATCTGAAGAAAAGAGGTTCTGAAGAAGCTGACGTCATCAGAAGCACCTCCTCAGAAGCTGTTCACTAGAAGCTGACGTCATTAGAGGTTCTGAAGATCATCAGGAGATGAAGATCATCAGAAGCTGGAAACTTAAGATTTTTGTCAAATGCTGTTTTAATCACGCCTATCATTGTAGAAGAGTAGAAGCTGAAGCAACGGCTAATTCAGAAGAATTTGGAAGGCATTGGATGCTTATTCTTTGGAGAACGTTGGAAAAGGACAATAGTACAAAGTGTACAACCACTATCTCCACTACTCTGTTTTGTGTCTGCAATCGTACAAGAACTACAGTTGTGGCTACGCTAGTATTCCTCTATACTTGGAATGGATTTGAAATTGTTCCTTCATAGGACAATAATCAAATCAGGCAAAAGATCATTGGTGATTTGATCAAGCTTCAAACGACTCTTTTTGATGTGCTGGCAATCAACAACGTCTCTTTCACACCTCTATATAAATGAGTGAAGACCTGAAGAATTGCAAGACTCTCACAACAATTTTACAAGTGCCAAAACTCTGCTGAAATTGTTTCACATCAAAGTTCACTTAGAATTTCTTAACAACTTTCATATCTTAGAAATTCTAGAGTCTTAAGAGTTTGTATTTGATTTGTATTGTGAACACCACTGATTGTATATCAAGTGTTCAACCTCAAACAAATTTCTTTGTAATTATGTTTGAATAGAAGTCTCTTGCAGTTGTGCTTGAGCATAGGAAGTCTCTTGATTTTGTTCTTGAGCATAGGAAATCTCTTGCAGTTGTGCTTGAGTAGTTGGAAGTCTCTTGCTAGTTTTAGCAGTGAGCAGTTGTAATCAGATATTTGATTTTAATGAACTCTTCTTGAAAGTGCAAGGGGGACAGAACTACTTTCGGTTTGTGGAAGGAACCTGTATAATTGATTTGTGTCCTTCTTCTCTCTCTCTCTCTCTCTCTCTCTCTCTCTCTCTCTCTCTCTATCTATCTATCTATCTATCTATCTATCTATCTATCTATCTATCTATCTATCTTCTTCTGAAATGTGATTTCAGTAGGAGAAAACGAAGAAAAAGCTAACACAATTCAACCCCCCTTTCTTGTGTTTTTCTCACCTTCATATGTCTCTTCAATTTCAGATTGGTACTTGTTGGGAATTGAAAAGTTGAAGTAATATTGTGCAAGTGGTTGTTTAATTTTCGTTTTATAATTATAATAAGAGGATAATTATAATTAGAGTTTCATATATATAAGTATCAATTTCGGTATATTATCATTTGTCACACTCCTTAAATGTATTATATTACATATGTAACATTTGTATAAAAACTACAATGATATTATTGATGAAATCAAATTAGAATCATTTTTAATATGTTAAATGAAGTTGCATTCATTTTGAGAAATGAGTTTTTTTTTTTTTTTTATAAGGCGAGAGCATAACAACATCAAGAAAGAGAATAAGTACTCATAAATATTATTAAAAAAAAGAGAAAAAATACAGAAAAAAACTGGGGGACATAAATCTAACAGTAAAAACACACAAATGTGCGGAACTACCCAAACAGGCATTACAAACATTTTATGCCACACATATGATTCAACCTCCAATGATTAATCCTAAATAAACCAAGACCAACTATCTTGTGTATGAACCAACTGTCAGCACAGAATAGTCAAAGAACCAACAACTCCCTGCAGCGAAGCAACAAGCAACTCTGACTTTTTTGAGTCCAATTAGTCCAATGTCAATCATACGAATGACTAAGATTCCAAAGCAGACTGAAGTCAGCCACAAGGATTGCGACATATATTCAAACAGCATCGACGCGTCACCATATCTTTGAAACCTGAATAACTCAACAACTCTGGATAATAATCAAGAGAAATCAAAGGCGTGGCCACACGACAAATACCAATAAACAAAATTAAACAAAACAACCATAAAGCTTTAAAATAGTCAAATCTAAAACATCAGAGAATGGACAATTCGCCAACATGAAACATATCCACGCACCATAGCTCTCTGATTCTAACATGAAAACAGTTAGCTCGCGACCCTTTCGAGTCTTGCCGTTTGAACAAACGAGTCAATGGTCAAGGCTCAAAACCACCAAAATAAGGCAGAGAACCAAACCAGCTCGTGCATATTTAAGATCAATATCAGTAACGACACACAGACACGAATGAACGCGTTTTTTGAAACCCAGAGCACCACCAATAGCCACCGTCACCATGAAAGATGCGGTGGTATATCAATAGAAACGGCGTGATCAATCTCCAAGAAACCAAACCACAAACCTTCAAACATACAATAAATCTGAACAAAAGCTATCCATGATAGGATCTGAAACACCTGGATCGAGCAGCAAAGAGATGCACAAACCAGATCATAAAATAGAAACCAAATTAGAATCCAAGGCAGATTCAGATCGTGAAAACCAAAAGAGCTAGAACACAACCACTTCAGAGGTCCCGCCGACGGAATTAGACCCTCGACGTGTGAAACGACCCCGATTGTGGTTTGGCGGCGGTGCAGCCGTGAGAGGAAAGTGCACCACCGAAACCAAATGTCTACATCTTGATTGTGATGATTGGATTTGAGGGAGGTGGGGGAGAGCGACAGTGGAAGGCGGCGAAGGAGAGGTTATGTGTTTTTATAGAGGGAGAGCGGCTACGTAGAAATGACTAAATAAGCAAATTGATCTTTGACTCACATTTCTTCCAAAGTTATTTTTTTATCATCAACCCAAAAAATTTAAGATATATACTTTATGATGACTTCAACTGAATCATGAAAAATTGACATGTTATAAATTTTGTCACCAACGTACCTCAGTTGCTTCAATCAAATCCTCAATAGTCATTTCTGTCTTAAGCAAATCATCAAATTAAGAGAGTGTGGTTCAAGGTTTGTCTCATCGAGTCTATTCATATTATAAGTAATATATGGACTAAAGGCACTTATAATCAGCAACATCTTGTAAATCAGCATTCAACATCATTTTGGTTCCTTTTTAATGAGCAACAATTTGAATGCTGATTTGATTAGTTTTTTTTTAATCGAGTCTATTTGAATGTTGATTATTTGGATTTTACATGTTGGCGCGAATAAACTGCATATTAAATATTAGTGACGGTTATTCAGACGTTGGTATAAGTAAACTGCATATTAAGTGGCTTAGTGGTTTGTAAAAAAAAAAAAAGGCTTAAAGGTAGAAAGTGGGCAGCACTACCATAAAGACTGCTCCTTCATTGCATATCCACATAAAGAGCGAACAGTTAGACATGATAAACATTAGTGGTGCAATGACAAAACATAGGAATAACACCAAGCTGTACTTGGTTCAATTCTCTATAGGTGTGTTTCCATAGATTTTTTAAGAACTAAAAATTAGGGTTAATCATTACGGTTATGCAATTAGGGTTGCAAGACTTGATATGATTTATATAGATAGATACCATGATACTAATTGATAACACTCAATTGAAGGCATCAAATGCATTATGAAATCCTTCAAACAGTGTTTTGTTAATGGAGGATATTTTAGTATTCAGTTTTTCATATTTGAATAATAAGATTTGATTTCTTTGTTTAAGGTTTTGGAGCTGGCAATTAGTTTTTGTTAAAGGGAAAATCTTTAATTTTTATTTAATGAGTAATAGATGCAAAATATCTACCAAATACCAATTGTTTTGAGAATTAATATAATTTGTTTGACCACTTTTTGTGAGGTCATTAGATGTGAGTTTTCCATTTGATTTCGGTTTCTTTGGCTGTGAATTTTAGGATGTTTTGAAGTCTTTGCTAAATTCAAAATTTTAGAATTATTAATTTAAAATAAGTCTTAAATTTAAAGATAATATTTTAAAGTCTAAAAATTCTTATATTGTTTCATAAAAGTACATTTTTATGGCGTTATTAGACTTATAATTTACCGACTTTATCGTCAACTAATATTCATTTGACTATTTTTAGTGGACTCATAGTATTTCAATATGTTTAAAATATTTTATTTTATGCGCAAAATTAAAAAAAAATTGAATTATAAAATCTAATAATTAAAATTAATATAAAGATCTAATTATTAAATAAAATGATAGTATTTTCAAGTACGAAGATTTTATTTATATTTTGCTTTAAATGTCTCGGGAATGTAAATTTACTGCACGTTACTTTTTGACCAATTTTCGTGCGTTATTAGAACTCATAATTTATTTTTTATGACAATAAATAAAATAAAATTCATTTAATTTAAATTTTTTATTTAGAAATAATAGATACAAAAAACCGATACGATAAATAGAAGATAAAATATTTATGATATAAATCTTAAATAACATACTATCATTTATTTAATTTTTATTGTATTTTCATCAAAAAATTTAAGATCATTACAAATATCTAATTTTTAAAGTCTCTTTAAGTTTTTAACACAAAAAGGTGTGAATGATTCATTTTTGGATACCTAAAAGGAGGCAAAGTTTTGGAAAATTAAGTTTTTGCAAAACATTATGATTTTTATTATACTTTTTACTTTTATATATTATTTCATTTGTTGTTGAAATTGATTAGTATGCAGTAACTATGCAAATAACTTTACATACAGATCTAAAAGATCTTATTTTATAATTTACATATTTCTAAAAATTTTACATTACAAAATCTGTCTAAACGAAAATATGTCACACATCAGCATAAACCATTTACTTGTTTTCTCCAGAACCTTGCCACGAGCCACCCGTGTATCTGAAATAGAAATAAAAAGATTGGGATAATGTCTCAGTGAGCTCCACCTATCCTATGGTACTAGTGGGTAGGGGAAATCTAGAACCACAGTCTGCATAACATATTTCATATCATGTTATCTTATTTATATCATTTTAAAGTTAGCGTGCATCAAACAGTTTATATGGGTTGATTTTACAGAATGTCCAGGAGGAGTAACCCCGAAACATTCCTCCAGACGTCTGGCAAAAATACCTATCTGGGAACTCCTCTTATTATCGTATGGATTCCCATCTGGGAAAATCCCATCCAGCTTAAACCTGGATCTTGCGAGGGACATAACTAATATGATATTTTATTTGAAATCATACTTGTTCATATACTAATCATATTGCATATCCCATTAGGTCATTATTATTTCCCAACTTATCTATTTTACTACGGTCATAAACCATACTCTCTCATATTAATGCATTGTCATCGTAGTCATATCTTTATCATAAAAACTTGTGGCAACTAGTACACTTTAAAAGCACAATTTTAAAACATTTTTCACCTTGTAACCTGTGAAACCGGTTACCTAAGCTACTGGAGGGTGTAACCGGTTGCACCATATGTGGAACCGGTTACACAATGTAGAAATCAGTTTTTTCTCAGGACGAACTTTGTATAACCAATTGCCATTTAGATCAAATCATTGGTTTGGTTCCAGTACATCCACAACAACAACATAGATACACTTTAGGGAAACTAAACCTACAAGATTTAAAACTAACATCATAGTTTACTCACAATATATACACATAAAATACCCATTGGTGGGAAACTAGTTATAGGAACTTGATGGACGAAATTGGCATGTGTACCAAATCGTAACAAGTAATAAAATAGTAAGTTTGTCATTCTTCACAGGGATTGTCATTCAACTTGGTAATCAGCAAAATATTAGAAAGAAAATATAAAAGAGATGTAAAAGAGATTTTCAAGGTTTAATTGCCCTGCCCAATGCAAGATTAGGTTTGTGTGATTCAGATGTGTATCAGTGATTAGGTAATCCTTGAACCCCCTCGCCCTTCTTTGCTGGATCAATTCAAAGTACCCATTAATTAAGACCTAAGAATTATATAAACAATGGTTTACTATAGAAAGAATATTCATATAGATGTCAGATTATCCATAACCTCCATAACTCAATTATGAAAGCCATGAACATGTCCTTTGATGGCAACATCTCATGTGACTCCTAAATTGTCATCTAAAGGAATTACACTTCATGAGGTGTCTCACCCTAATACCTAAGTGGACCCTAATGAATTATAGACTCTTGAGCAAAAGCCATATGTAATGACTCGGTTAAAGCACAAGAACAAGTTTATTAACCCTAAACTTGTTTGCAAAATATTGAAACGACAAAGCATATGAAAAGCCAATGTAATTCTAATGATAATTAACTTGGTAAAAAACAGTTATGTGGTGTCTACTTTTGATTTAAGATACTAGTTTCTAAACTCCATTAAATCTTATGGCAACATGTGCTACAAGCTAACTAGTTAAAACTGCGGGGTTCCCAAAAGAAGAGAATAGAAAAAGCTTGTTTTCATACTTAATTTTCATTAACAATAATGAAGAACTAATCAATTAGTACTGCCATAAATGATGAAAGAACATTAGGTTGTCAATCCCACTGATCTTGTACGAATCAATTTTCAAGATTACCAATATGAATTCGTAATTGAAAAAGTAGTACGAACATACAAGTTTTAAATCGGAAAAATTAACCGTGTAAGGGACAGTTATTTACATGTTGGCACGAATAAACTGCATATTAAATATTAGTGACGGTTATTCAGATGTTGGTATAAGTAAACTGCATATTAAGTGGCGTAGTGGTTTGTGGGGGGGGCTTAGAGGTAGAAGGTAGGCAACACTAGTATAAAGACTTTTCCTTCATTGCATATCCACATGGAAAGTAAACAATTAAACATTATAAACATTAGTGGTGTAGTGGCAAAACATAGGAATAACACCAAGGTTTACCTAGTTCAATTCTCTATAGGTGTGTTTTTCATAAAACATTTTAGAACTAAAAATTAGGGTTAATCATTAGGATTATGCAATTAGGGTTGCAAGACTTAATAGGATTTATATAGAAGATAGATAGATAGATACCATGATACTGACTGATAAAGACATCATGTAGACCTCACATATAAGAAGGTAATGCCAATTGGTAGGTCACATGACCCGTTCGACGAATGATAATATTATGTGCCTTCCAATAATATTGAACCTTCGTTTCCTCAACTTCTACCAATCATCTTATAGTTTATCAAGGACCACCACATCAAGTTCGATGGTTGACATTATAAACCCTTTTTAATGGACTTCTATATCATAAGTGTAAGACCTGTAGTTTAACAATGGCTAACTTTAGGGATTTGTGTTTGTTTTAGTCTTTAATTGTCGTTAGACTACCAATTGGCAGTAAAATTTTGTTTTAATCTTTCATGTGTTGTGAGTTAATATAAGGAAGTTGTTTTCATATTTTATTTCTTAATTAAATTATTTACGGAATGTCCTGAGGCATTCAAAATTTTAAAATTACGTTCTGCTTTCAGAAAAATGGGCAAGATGTACCCACTTTTTAACTTTTCAACGGACTAAGAGCGCCATGAAAATTTAAACAAGATGTATTGAATGTAATCATGATTTGATCTCATTATATTTTCTAGGTTATGAAATAAAAATATAGAGAATGCTAACTAATGCCCCAAGGGTGCACAAAATCATTAGAACTTGGGCTATAAAGAAGCTTAACTTATACCTAGATTTGGTACCACTTACAAATGTAGAAATACACCAAAATTCTTGTGATTTGTGTTAGTGTTTTAATAAAATTTTCGTTGTTTTAATTCTTGTTCTTTGTTTTTATTAGGAAACCCATCACTATGATGAGTAAGTAGTCTCACTCTTTGTCTTGGTATCATGGAAAGTAGTCCTAGGATGAACTTTCCATAATCCTTTTTTTTTCTTTTGTTATGGAACTTCAAAACCCTAATATAGATGAAAGTACAAAGACATTGCTTCAAATATGAGTCAATTCAAAGGTCTTAAGCATGAGAATAGTCTAGAGACCTTTGGGATGAAATTAGTGATAGGTCTCAATAAGTTTTACCAACATAGAAATCATAAGAATAGAGAACTATGTTGGCATGGAACACCTTTTCAATCTCGAAAGAGAACAAAGTATATTTTAGAATTAAGCAATGATTTCCCATAACACTAAAAAGGAATAGAGTTTGGAATTGTTCATCGTAGTAATGAACTTCAAAACCAAATCAAACATTAAGTTCTCAAAAATTCAAAACCATCTAGGTAAATACTTAGGAAAAAAATAATCTTGATAATCACAAGTCCATGAGGATTGATAATTTTTTTTTACGAAGATATACCTGTGCACTTCCTTGTATATCAACTAGTGAGAAAATTGTTATCAAAATCATCCACTAGTTTAGGTATACGTTGGTCAGGCAGATTATTAGGAGTGCATTCGTTAGTTGATGCATAAATATTGGTAAATGTTGTAGAAAATTAATTTCATTTTCCTCATGTTCAAGATTTAATCATTCATTCAATATAAAATACCGTAAAATATGAGATACAACTATACTACAAAAATAATAATGAGTAATTATAATAGATATTAATATAATTTTTTTGTGAACTTAGAGTGAGGAAAACATCCGAGGGAAACATGAGCATCCCGAGAAGGTTGTAACCCTCAAGAAATCCCCATCATCTGCCTCTCATAAATATTAAATAAATATTAATATACTATTTTATCCGTTTTTACGTCGAATTTGAAACATCGAAAGGGGCGTCCACCCACTCAACACATAAATAACACTCATTAGACGCAATTGATTAAATTTCCTCCTAAAAAAAGTCGAAATTAATTACTTATAACTTTTATTTATTTATTTATTATTATTATTATTATTATATATTATAATTTTAAAATGAAAATAACTATTATATATTAATATAAATAAAAACATAACTTTTTTGATCAAATATGTATAATTTTTTTGACTAATATAAATATTAATATTAGAAAAAAGAAGATAAATTAACTTAGGAGAATAAAAAAAGGGTTTTATTTATATTTTTTTTACTTTCTTTTCCTGGCGCGTTCTTAAATTGCGTGTATTAAAATACAACCATCTACATTTTTTCTACAAACCAAAAACAAAGTTAGTTCATTTTTTGGTTTTTTTGAAGAAATAGCTTTAGAATCGAAAGGGCATCTCACTCATGGAGGATCAAAATGTGAACCTAGAACTTACACTGTCACTGAATTCATCCCAAAACCGGTCAAAAACTACCAACCATGCCATCACCGAGATGGAAGTTGTTGGAGTTGATGCTGGTTTGGACACCGTAGCAAAGTCTGGACCTGGAGGTTCAAACTCTGCTCTGGTGATGAAAAAGGGGAGAGGGAGGCCTCGAAAATCTGAGGTTGGCGAGAACCCACTGTCTCCTGCTAAGCTGCCACCGAGGATTTCCATTCAGCCTAGTGGAAGTGAGGAGAAGCGTGGAAGGGGACGTCCTCGTGGTTCTGGAAAAATGCAGATTTTGGCTCCCATTGGTATGAGTTTCTTTTCATTGATTTTTTTTCTTTTTTCTTTTATATTTTTCATGATTATTTTATTGTTTTTAATTTTGTTATGTTGGTTTGAGAGTTCATTTTTAACATTTATAAGTGTTTGGAATGATTGTGCATTATGTTTTTTTTTTTTTTTTGCATTTGAGTTTGACACTTTTTTCATTTTCAATTGTGTGGATTTTGTTATCAAATCAAATCCCAATGATGGAACATAATTTTGGTTTTCAATGAATTGAAGATGGACCAGTAACAACATGTGTTTCATGCATAAACGATCTCGAATGCTGATTTTGAGATCCAAATTTTTTCATTACACATGACAATGTCACTATCTCTAATCCAAATCTGATTGAGAATATGTCTAGATTAGTGATCGAACATTCCATATATCTAAAACAAACAAAACCCATCACCAATTTTGTTTTTTTTTGTTTTTAACTTGTTTCTACTCATTCAATACACCTCCCATTATTTTTTTATTGTGGTTTTAGTGGAAACTAAATAATTTTATTCGCTACTACATTTTATTTTGTCAAAAAAAACTATGTTTTATGTTTATTCAATTCGGATCGATACTTGTTTGGAATTGACAAGTTGAAGTAATATTGTGCAAGTGGTTGTTGAATATTTCTCAATTTATAATATGATTTGTGATTAACACCAAGATACTAACCGGTAACACTTTTGTTGAAGACATGTAGTAATTTATTATGAAATCCTTCAAACAATATTTTGTTAAGGGAGAAATCATATAGTATTCAGTTTTTCATATATAAAAACTAATATTTGATTTCTTTGTTTTAGGTCTTGGAGTTCCCAAAAATAATTTGTTAAAATCAAAATATTTTATTTTTATTATTCATTTAATAAGTATTTTTTTGACAAATTATTTAATAAGTAATAGATGCGAAATATCTACTGATTTATTTGAGAACTAATATAATTCATTTGACCACTTTTAGCGAGGTCACTTTTATTTTTTTTGAAGAAATTTTAGCCAGGTCACTTAATGTCAGTTTTTCATTTGATTTCGGTTTCTTGGGTTGTGAATTTTATGATGTTATGAAGTCTTAAATAAATTAAAATATTTTAACGTACAATTTTAAGGTCAAAATATATCTAACTTATTTTATAAAAGTACATTTTTTAGCTTTATTAAACTTATAATTTATCAACTTTATTTATAGCTAATATTCGTTTGACCATTTTTTAGTGGACGCATTAATGTTTGTTTTTCTATTAATTTCGGTTACTTTTGACGAGAGAATTTCAGGATGTTTAAAATATTTTATTTTATGCGTAGAATAAAAAAACAAATTTTTAATTATAAAAATATAATGAATAAAATTAATATAAAGATATGTCTTAAATAATAAGATATTATTTTAAAGTCTGACGATTTTATTTACCTTTGGCTTTTAGCGTCTTGGAAAAGTAAATTTTCTGCACATTACTTTTTCAATCAATATTTGTGCGTTATAAAGATTTATAATTTATTACATGACAATAAAGAAAATAAAATTCATTTCATTTGAAGTATTTATTCGGAAACTATAAACACACAAAAAAACCTTACAATAACTAGAAGATTTTTTTTTTTTTTGATATGAATCGTAAATAATATACGATCTTATATCTAATTGTTAACGTATTTTCAATTTTTTATAAAAAATATTAAGATCATTACAAATATGTAATTTAAAATATGTAAATTAATGTTTAAGTTTTTGACACAATTAGGTGTAAATAATCTATGTTTCCATACTTTCAATGAGGTTAAGTTTTGGAAAGTTATGATTTTGCACAACATTATGATTTTCTCATATTCTTTAACCCTTAGATCTCATTTTACATTTGTTGTATGATTTGATGACAATGCACTAGTTAATCTTATTTATGATTTAATTATTTCTAAAATATTTTACAATGCCTATTATCTATATATAGTCAATATGCCTTGAAGCTACAAGTACATATACACTTATATTGGAAGCTACTTCAGATTGTTAAATGATGTTTTATAGGCATGCATGTAATTTTATCTATTACCTATGCTTGAAAATGAAAGTTATATTTGTTGCAGAAACAGACGGAGGAAACATGACACCTTATCTGCTAATTGTGAACCCTAGAGAGGTAATATGAGATGAGTAAAATATATTTCAAATTCTAATTTGGGCCTATTAAAAATGATTTAAAGTGCATTATTAAGACAAACTTAGTATAACAGATTAGTCCAATTTTTGTTACCACTATTAAAAACTTAACTTTATTGTAAATAGGCAACAACTCAACTAAAACTTATATTAGCAAATCAATTCATGAGGTCTGCTATTTTGCGGACATTTTAGAATTGAATTCATTTTAAAAATTGGAAGAATTTTGTTTTTTAAAAGTTGAATTTAATTAAACACTTCAACTGATTGAACCACTAATTAGCAATGTATTTGGCCCAACCACTCTTATTTTAGGTTTAAGGAGTTTAAAGACAAGTAGGTCTCTTCAATTTGTTGTATGGTTTTATTTTTAAGATATTTCTCAAAATCTATATGTATGGTATAAATTGAGAGTTTTGTTTTTGGTGATTTTCAGGATGTGGTTAGAAAGTTATTTGCATTTTTGGAGAAAGTTCCTCAAGAAGATGTTTGCATACTTTCTGCTTGTGGAACTGTATCAAGTCTCACCCTTTGCCAACCTGATGTTTCTAATGGTTTTTCAAGACATGAGGTATCACTGTTGAAACAATTAATCTCCTATATATGTATTAATAATATTCATAAAAATATTTCACCATTACTTCTTTATATCTCAATTTATAAGATGTATCATTCTACTATTCATCCTATGAAATTTTTTATTTCAACTCTCATTTTTGTACTAGAAAAAGTAAGAGTAATTGAGAAAATTAATAAAGTTTAAATAAAGATGTTAATGGCAGATGTGGAAATTAATACTCTTTAATAGTACTAATTGGGGGTAAATACTTGTGCAATTAGTAAAAACTAAATTGAACTAACAATAACATAATTAGCCTAATGAAATATTAAGAAAGATTATGAGAACTCTAGTGTCAATTTAGATGGGAAATGCTAACCGGTGCCCCCGGGGCATTGGTTAAGGATATGAAAAAGGAAGTTATATAGTAGTTAATGCATTGAAATTGTGTAATTAATTTATAATAAAGTCAAAAATAGTTTCCTTTTATGGTAATAATTCCCTTTTATGGTATGCTTAACCAGTGTCCCGGGGGCACCGGTTAGCAAGACCCATTTAACTTCTTTAAAAAAAATAAAATTATGAGAACCATATTTGATGTGTCAAGTGTAATTGCTACACTTATTGAATTAACAAAAATTACAAACACTACTTCAAATGTGCATGTCGTTACTTAATTTGGTGACCAAATATGTTGCTTGTCTATTAGAATGATAATTTTTTATACAAATTAGTTTGGTCATTGAATGCATTACATTAGTCACCTTGTTTAATGAATGGACATGATTTAAAGGTACTTAAAATTTTCATGTTTAAATACAGGGTCACTTTGATATTTTATCTTTAAGTGGACCATGCACCTTCACTGGTGGTGCTGCTGGTGGTTCACAAAGGAAAATTGGCATGCTGAGTGTTTCATTGGCTCAACCTGATGGCAAGGTTTTTGGAGGTCGTGTTGAGAACTTATTGATAGCTGCTACTCCTATTAAGGTAAGATTTTTTATTTTTTATTTTAAAATCCATATGTAGTGATTACGATAAACTAGATTATTTTATGGGTTGTAAAAAAAAAATAATAAATTTATGGGTCTTATTAACCCGTGCTTTAAGGGCATTGGTTAAGGAATCCACTAATAGAAACTTTGTCTTGTAAATATAAGCTTTGATGCAAACTTACTAATTTTAACAGCTTAACCAATGCATCAAAGACACTCATTAGCATTCTCCTTATTTTATTTATAGGGTTTTGTTAACGAATATCCCTGTGACACTCTTTAATAATTCTAAAAAAAGAAATTATTTTACAAATAAGTCAAATCTTTCAATTTCCGATGCATTAATTGCATAAATTTTCATAAAAAAATTTCATTTAAAGAGTGCCCTAAAAACACTCGTTGATATTTCCTTTATTTATATAGAGATTTATCTTTCGATTTTATAGGGATTCTAACCCTCATAAATTGTACCTAATGGTTAATCTCTTAGTAATGTTTCCAGGGGAAAATCCTCTGGATGATTTCAAGGGGCAAATTGATTGGAATTATTTATCAAAATACAAAAAGTTTTCAATCCCAAACTATTGCATGTGCAAAAATTCTTGTTAAAAGGAGAGGAATTACTTGTGTTTTCAACACGTTCCTCAACGGATATTAATCACGACGACTAAACAATAGTGAATACTTCCTACTTATACGAAAGAGAAATTAAAATACTAATCTTTAACGTCTATGTGATGAATTGTTTTGATATCCATTGTTACATGTACACTTACTAAAATTTTCTTTTTTTTTTCCATTAGATAATTTTGGCAACTTGCAAGAAAAACATAAGCAAGAGAAAGTACGCATCTACAACTTCAACCGCTCCAAACATGGTGACTAATCAAGAAGCCATAAGGGATAATAACTTGAAATGTCCTAAGTTAACTATTGAAGGAGAACCTAGCTGCTCAATGCATTCCTGAAATATAAAGCACCTCTGTTCATCCTATTAGATTATGGAGAACATAATATCTCTCTCTCTCTCTCTCTTATTTGTTGCTATTGCTTATGTTAGCAACATGTTTTTCTAGTGTTTGAATATTTTGCAAACTTATTAATTGGATTGATTTTATTTTTATTGTTGGGAATGTTATGTTGGTTTTGTTGATTATTTTATTTAGTTTTAGTTAATGTTTTCAATTTTGTTAATAATTTTTTATATTTCATATCATTTTCACCTTCTTATCTTGTTTGTCAAAAATTACATAAAAAGTTTGTTTTTTTGGTTATATTTTCATTTTTTGAGAATACAAAAATTTCATGATTGCAATTATAAGCATGCATTTTGTTCAATATTTTGATAGGTTGTCTAAAATGGACTAGTACTTGAAAAACATCTAAAACTATAAAGATGAGTATTGTACTTGTCGATATGTTGGAGCTCTTAGTGTCTTCTTCACTCTAATGAACTAGCACATGAAAATCATCTAAAATCTAGTGATGGATTTGGCAATTATATAGAAGCTCTCAGTCTTTTCATTTTTTTTTGAGAGGTCAGTCTTTTCATCTTAATTATTGAAATGACAAACTAATTAATACTAGTTTGAAAAAGTAAAATAGAATGAATATGTGTGTCTATATGTAACACCCTTATATCACATGTCTAGAATATAATATAAAAGTGTTAATGTAATAGTATAATAAAGTTTCTCTCTGGAATTGCCCTAGATAAAGCCACCTCAAAGTAAATAAAATAAAATAAAAGTACATACATGGAGTTACATGTGATCAATCTCATCTTATATGCAAAATTAAGGTTCCAATTAACACTCTAAAGCTCCTCAAAAGCATTGTATATGTGGTATCTTGTTTGAAAACAAAATAAAAAGTGTGGGATGAGAAATACTATCTCAATGAGTTTCCTACTAAGGGATATCTAACCTGAATTTTTTCTTCGCACTAGATGAAATAAACTAGTCCTACTTCTATTTTTTTTCCAGATTTTCTAAACCCTTAAATGTGATAAAAAAAAAAATTCCAAGGATTATTCCACAAGTGTTTCCCTAAATACTATGACATCTACATTTGTCAACACAACATATAAGTTAAAACCTCATTATATTTTATAATATTGGAGATTTATTAACTCCAAAAATAGTGCCCCGTTTACCATCTCATAATATATAGATGAAGAGCTTGATCGCTAAGGAAGAACCCTAATATTATCACATCGCAGGTGTTTACATTGTTATATATGCATGTTACAAAAGTTTTTTACAATCTTAGATAGATGTAAGTATATGTGCAACGAGACACATGGATTCAATAACCATTCATCAACACTGGTTAAACAATTCAATTCATACCACGACAAAATACTAGCAAGTGTACTAGTGTCCTGACAAGTAGTAATATTTATAATTTTATTTTATCTCTACAAGGATAGTCTAGTTTCAACCCAACTATTGCAATTATGATTGAAATATTTGTAACAAAGGGGGGATTTTGCACGTGGCAAAATGGTTGGTTTGAATTCCTTAAGAGAGAGAATGCGAATAGGTCATGTCATATTTTCTTCTTTAACGGTTTGTGTAACTTCAAGCTATGAATCCAGAGCTACTGATTACTTGATTTTAAGACATTTGAAGAAAATATCTAGCCCAATGTCTTGGTCACTAAATAGTTTCAACAATTATTGCTACCCAAAGTCTTGGGGTGAACCCATAACCCTTGAAGGTTTAAGAACGCCAAATTAAGTACACAATTATAATTAGTTTAGGTCTAAATCTAATTAATAACTGAATGGTTAAAATAGGTCAAGCCAACAAAGTTAGGGTTAATAATCATTATGACCCAGATCAATTCATGGACATCAGTAGACACACAAAAATATTAAGATTAATATTAACCGAATAAAATAGCAAAGTACAAACTGATGACACTAGTGCAAATCAGGGATACAAAACCTGTTTTTTTGAGATTTAAGACCTGTTTTTTGTCGGGGTTATATCATCGGGTTTTGTAAGTTTGAGATACGACACCTGTTTTTTATTGGGTATAAAAACAACATATTGTACCTGTTTTTTTTAATAAACTGGTGTGATATATGTATTTGTAACCTCACTTTTACACTAAAATAGGTGTAAAACCGCACATATAACACCTGTTTGAATACAAAATCAGGTGTGGTAACAAACATATAACACCCATTTTATCAAAAAACAGGTGTGAGAAAGCTAGTAGCAAATTAAAAAAAAAATTAACCTGCAGGCACCGTCAGCTACAGGTTATTCAATTCCACAATGCTTTTATTTTTATTTTTATTTTTATTTTTTTGCAGTGAATATCATCTAATGTTTCTTCATAAACCAACATAGATATATAACTAATTATACTACAATGGTGCCTTGGGATAAATGCATACATTTTTTATTTATTTTTTTCAAAAGCAAAAAGGTAATGAATTAATAACTCCCCATTAAGCACAAGATGTACAAAGTAGAAAAAAGAAAATACAACTTAAGTCTAACCCACATATACAAACTTCATACAACAAAGATACATCGAATGACTATAACAAATAAAAACAATAGAAAGATCACTAACTCAGCTCAATCAAACACACCGATTAACTCTTATTCATCACCCTTTGTGAGGCTAAAGCAAACAACAACAACATAAATGTGTGGATCACTCCTAACAAAACTAAAACTATCACACCTCAGATAACAAATCTCTCAGCGCTGCTTTATTCATATAAAAAAATAGAACATGAGTGGAATGGGTCTGAAAGCCGGTGATTGTCTTAGGTCGATTTGTCTGTCCAACAACGTCTACTGCTTTGCCAACCCAAACATGCACCAATAGAGGCTTCAAGTTCTCATCTGTAGTCAACAATATCCTCAGCTATTACAACAGAGTTTAACTAAGACGACCTTCAAAATGAGGGATGGGAGAGAGAGGAATTTGATACTCAAACAAACCTGGATGGCCAACACGAGGAGCTAGAGAAGATAGTGATATTTTTACAACACGATAGCTTTGATATCGAGGCATTCATGCAACATAGCAATTGGTCCTGCAAGCCCTGTGCTATAAAATTTTTAAGTCACCAACTAAATTAATTTGTTGTCTGACAAAGGTTTAATTAAGAGATAGAAGCAGATGGGCAAATAAGGGTTAACTTACGGTAACAGTAAGAAGCAATCATAATCATAAGGAATAAGTGTTAATAGTCCTATTCTGAAATGTACAAGATACAAGACCTTGGGCAATCTGCACCTGTAATGTAGAAAATAAAATCATACCTTGTTGTAATACAAGGTGTAGCATAAGTAT
>Ga0315914_1005243_pt1 | contig 18953 bp, 8 predicted proteins | sample MpolenodulesMG_FD_203920 | JGI IMG/M metagenome (GOLD analysis project Ga0315914, IMG submission 203920) | Medicago polymorpha root nodule microbial communities from Los Angeles, California, United States - elongated nodules | ecosystem: Host-associated > Plants > Roots > Nodule | place: USA... | reverse complement strand
GTGCAGACCGTCACACCCTGTGACGCCCGTCACGGGTTCGGGAGAATCAGTCTCCCCCACGATCTGAAGCAGTTTTGCCCAGTTTCCCTCCCACTCTCTCCATCTGCAGTGCACGATCAGAACACGTTGAAGAGCATTCTTGGCCTATAAATAGGTCCAAAGAAGAGAGAAAAAGGGTTGGAAAAGTTTAGAAAGCATTAGACTTACAGAAGTAGTTTTCTTTTGTAATCGGAATTCTTAGTTTAGTTTTCATTTGAGTTAAGTCTGTCATCAAGAACGATTCTTTACTTGCAATTTTGAATTAAGAACTATTGCCATTTTACTTCCTCTGTTGCCGTGATAGACAAAGGCTTGCTTAATTCAATTTTCCAGGTTCTTATTTACTTGTTTTCTTTTCATTTATCTTGTTTTTCTTTTCCTCTGTTTCGACTATGATGCACAGTATGAACAGTAGCTTAGTTAATATTAATAGTATGTCTGAGTAGATTTTAGAAGTGTCCGAAACGTAGAAATTGTCGTACCAATGATATTCAGCTGAAAAGTATGATTGAATTTTATAGCAGGAATTATTTTTATGTCTGATTATTCTGATTTTAAACAATGAATTTTTACAGTGAAAACTGAAAAGGCATGATATATGTTTCGTATCGAAAGAACAAAACTCATATCTGTCTGTAGAATAATCAGGAATTATTTTAGTAATTCAGCGATAGCATTTTCTTAAAATAATTTTGACATTCTTAATTTTCAAAAACACTATTTTAAACGCTAAGTCATACACGCGAAAGCTGATGACTGTGAGTTTAAAATACGGATTCAGTATTGCGAAAGCATACTGATTTCTTTAAATTGAAATTATTCTAAAAATAACTTTTCAAACAAAACTGAATTATTTTGAAATAAAAGGAATTTTGACGTTATAAGGCGAACACGCGAAAGCGGTCGAATAGATTATAAAGTCGGAATTTTATGTCGCGATCGTGAAAGCGAAGCGACCGTTTTTTCTTAATTTAATCTTTTTACGTGCGAAAATATTTTCCTACTATAAAACTAAACGCTACTCAGCTGATATCAACGGTCGACGTAAACTATGTTCCGGGTACTCGTTTATTAATTAGTTAATCAAACCTATTCAATTTCTCAGTTTTTCACCCACATAATTTAGAATCGCCTTAGATAAACAACGTAACAATTAATTACGGTACTTGACATTGGTCTCTGTGGATTCGACAAACCTTTTATACTAAAACAGATATTTCCGTACACTTGCGGACCTATCAACTAGCCACCCTCCGTGTATCTTTGTAGTTAAGTTGGAGGTTGATTTGATCCATCTGACCCTTCAACCTAGAGAGGGTGGCATTAGTGTGAATCCTGGACAGATGAGGTTTGGATCAAAGACAAAGTTTTCCATGATTTTTTGTGTGTGGTTTCTGGTTATGAAAACAAGTTAACAACCAAATTTCTATTTTGAGTTGGTTTGATGATTTATCTAATTATGCTTTGATTTCTTTACTCCCCTTTCCAGAAAGTAGTCAACATGGATAATGTTTGTCTCATTATTGCAGAAAAATTGCAGCATAAGAATAATTAGTTTTGTATTTCAACACATCAACATATATTCTGGACCTCCTTTGAGTCCTTCCCGTACAAGAAACAATAGATTACTCTAGGGATTCTGTATCAGTCGGAAATAGCCATACCTATTGTCTTTGCACATTTTAGTTTGACTCTCGTGAGTTTTTCAGAAATTAATTATGATTATTTGACAACTTGATAGCATTTATAAAATTGAGTGAAGAACCATTTATAAAATTGAGTGAAGAATCATTTTGATTCCTCGCAAAATGTAGGAGGTCTAGTCCTCTACGGAAAAAAGAAGAAGATCATATTTAGTCTCTTACAAAATTAAACCTATATAATTTAGTTTCTTCTCCATCCGGGTTTTTTTTTCTTTGGAAAATGTTAACTAGTGTCTCGGGCCAATAGTTAAGGAAACTAAATATAGTATAAGTATCTTGGAATTTGTGTAGTCAAAATTTAAAAAGTGTAAAGAATGATGTTTTCAATACAAATATTTTTTTCCCCTTAACTAGTGCCTCATGAGCACTAGTTAACAAGACCCTTTTTCTTTCTATTTTTGAAACGTGACGGGGCATATGTGGTAGTCTAGTTGTTTTATTGACTGCCACATATATTGTTTGCAAAAATAAAGGACCTTTAGGTCCCTACAATTTTTTTTAGAAACCAAAAGAGTGCAAAATTGATTTCACACAGTTTCACCTGTAATCAATCTTGATTGTTAACTTTAGATCGGATGGCTTATACAATATAACAACAAAATATGTTGTAAACAATTTTGGCCGTTCATTTGAGATCAGACGAATGAAATGTAAAATTTTGTGACATAGTAAATGCAATAGATCCATATTCCCCAAAGGTTGCAGTTGAAAAAACACATAATTACATATTAACCAATAGTAATAGGCTGAGAGCAGGAAATGAGAGCATGGCACAGAGTGCACGTGCTAAAAAGGCGGTTGTACGCCCTTTTGGTCGAAGGAGATAGGGCGTTAGGAGCTGGAGGAGTGATGATGTGGAGGGGACGTTGTCCCAGGCGGGTGTGTCCCAGGTAGTAGACCCCACACAACAGCATCGGCAGCCTCATGCACAATATGATCAGCTTTAGCCTCAGCATCAAGAGGGTGAGGCCCAGCAGGAGGCGGATGAGGCTCTGGTGGAGGCCAGACCGGAGTGGTTTCTCGGGGGCCCTACTGACATGACCCTTCTACCGAATTTAGGTAAACGCATAGCATCAAGGTTAAGGAGTGACACCACAGTAAGTTTTATTGTTTAATTTTATTTAATTACGCGTCAATTGATATTTTTATTTTACTTTACTTTTATTTTACGATTAATTTTTATGTTAAAATATTTTAATTACACGTCAATTTAATTACGCGTTAATTTAACTATGCGTCAATTTAATTACCCGTCAATTTAATTGTTTATTTTATTTTTATTTTACTATTTAATTGTTATGTTAAAATGTTTAATGTTTATTTTAATTATTGTTTTGTTACGATTAAATTGTTATGTCTGTTTTAGTTATTCAAATGTTTATATTTTTAACGGTTTGTTGATCATTTAAATTTTTGTATTTCAGTTTCAGAGGACGCATAAGGTGACCCCTGCCTCGCATGAGAATAAGCTTAAGAGTGAGAAGCTAACAATTATGAGACTGAGACAAGCATGCTTCTGGCAGCGGGTGAATGCATCCGGTGTTGCCCCCCTCCTTCAGACTGGGTACAAGAACATCAGTCATGGCCTCATCACCGCCTTGTTAAAGAGATGGCATGCGGAGACCATCAACTTTCATATGCCCGTTCGGGAGATGACCTCATACTAGATGATATGACGTGTCTTCTAGACATCTCCATCATTGGGAGGCTCATGGGTGAGGAGGATGTACGATACGAGACATGTATGATGCAACTTTAGAGCGAGCTAAGTATGACAAATGAGGAGGCGATTGATGAGGTGAATAAACAGTGGGGTGAGTATATTAGCATAACTCACTTGAAGGAGACATATGACAGACTCTTCCATATGTGTAATGAGTTGGAGCAGCCTAGTGATGAAGAGGAAGCGGAGGAGCTGGATAAGACTAGGACTATGTGCATTAAGGCGTTTTTGTTGATCTTGGTTGGCCTCACCATTTTCACCAACAAAACAGCAAAAACGTTCATCTGATATGGGTGACAGCGATGCATGACTTGGACACAGTGTAGGAGTGGTCCTAGGGCGAGATAACACTTGTTTTTCTCTACTCACAGCTTTCTCTTACTACGGACCCGAAGATTGGCGTCGTTGGCGGTTACATGACTCTACTTGAGGTAATTTTTTTCTTTAGCATATTATAAATGACTTACGATATCATTGTGTCTGTTTATGCATTTGTGATGCTGAAATATTTGTTTGTATCATACTTGTTCTAATATTATTGTGTCTCTTTGTCTTTGTAGTGATGGATTTTGGAGCACTTGAAGAAGATCTTTCAGAGGAAGCTTGTAAAGGACTACGATCGTGCTCAACCTCTTGCTAACAGATGGAAACCCTCAGGGGCCATTCTGATCCGGGACACTACCGAGACCTCATTGATATTATGGAGAATGTTGATGTCATCCGAAGGCCGTACGAGGATCAGCGAGACACCACACCTTTTCACGATATTTGCTGGTACTCCAGTTGGATCATGACCGACAAAGACAGGAGGTGTCTTCACTTGCCGGAGCGGGTCCTCAGAAAATAAAGCTATGTCCAGACCATTCCCAGGTCTCCTACAACATTTCTGTCTCTTGAGTTAGAGGATGTGGTTGTGACCTTTCAGGATTTCCTGGTCCATGTAATTTACCAGACGCAGAGGGGTCGACTGAAAACATCGAGGAAGTAGTGGAGGTATGAGGAGGGGGTACATATTGTGGTTCTACAATGTATCTCATCTTATTATGAGTGACATTGCTCCTGTTGCTGAGTACACAACTCCTGTCCCTCCTTACGAGGAAGTTATTGTTCAGCAGCAATGGGCCAGACAAGTTCCCGACCCACTCCAGATTATTGCGAACATCATAGGCAAAGTGGAGAGTGCAATGGAGCATCCTGATGTGTTTGTGTCTCCAGTCTTTACCAGTGTGTTGCAGGACATCCTTTTAGAGTATCGCATTTTGCAGGAGTAGCCGGTTCCCCGGAGGAGGACTAAGAGCCATATTCCAACAGAGTAGGGTTTTATTCCAGTGTTTTTGTAACATTTGTGTATTTTTAGATGTTTTTACGATATTTTACCGGATTTTGATGTAATATATTTACACATGGGAATTATCAAAATTCAATGGTCAAAACACATGGGAATTATCAAAATTCAATGGGAGAAGAGCAATTATTCTTGGTACAAATGCATACGAGAGTAGTTGTTATGTTAGTTTCAAAGCCCTGTTGCCAAAGAGATTCACCGTAGGAGAATGCCGCCGGACCGTGATGGCGACGATCGAACCGATGTTGTTTCTTCCACCGGAACCCTAACAACGTCCGCTCTTCCATTTGATCTCATCGCTGAAATTCTATGCAGACTCCCCGTTAAACTCCTCCTTCAACTTCGTTGCCTCTGTAAGTCTTTCAATTCGTTAATTTCTGATCCTAAATTCGCTAAGAAACATCTTCGCATGTCAAACACGCGCCACCGTCTCATGCTAAGCTCTAACAACCGCTTAGACGAGTTAGTTCTCTTTGATTCCCCAATGCCCTCTGATTTTCCAACGTTTACTATCAATCAAACACAACTCAGCTACCCTGATTGTCTCAAAATTGAATATGATTCTCCATTGCATGCGCGCTCTTGCCATGGAATCATTTGTTTCACAATGTATAATGGTCCTGGTGTGGGTCCACCTGTTTTGTGGAATCCTTCCATTAGAACATTCAAAATATTACCTCCCTTGGATAACAAACCTTTCTCCGCGTATAGCTTCGGGTATGATCATTGCATTGATAAGTATAAGATTGTTGCAGTTTCTCTTGTGGATGACAGAGAGGAAGTAAGTGTTCATACTTTGGGTACGGATACTTGGAGAAGGATACCAGACTTCCCATATTCTGGCCCGTTTTGTGGGTATGGAATATTTGTCAGTGGCACTATTAATTGGTTGTCGTTACACGAAGTGAGTTCTTTGTGTGTCATTGTTTCTCTTGATTTGGAGAAGGAGTCATATCAAACGCTTTTGCTGCCTGATATCGAGAATGATCCTTTGACAAATTTGGGGGATTTGGGGGTTTTGAGTGATTGCTTGTGCATCTTTATCTTTTCAAGTAGTGATATGTTTTTTGATGTTTGGGTTATGAAGGAATATGGAAATAAAAATTCTTGGACTAGATTGTACCGTGTTCCTTACATGGAAGATCAAGGTTTGTGTCCCTATACAAAGGCTTTATATATTTCTGAGGATGAACAATTGCTGATGCACTTCAAGGAGTTGGAAAGTCACAAATTGAAGTTGTTTGTTTACGGTTCCAAAGATGGTACTTTGGAGATTCCTGAGATTCAAAACATTGGTGGTTGGATGGACCCAGAAGTCTACATTGAAAGTCTGATATCACCTTGTTCTTATTGTTAGGATGTAGATGCTATGATATGTCACTTGAACATGAGATTCAACTGCAACAAATACATGGTTTATTTTTGTTTATGTTATTTCTTTTGTCTAGTCTGATAATCAGTGACTTGTTGGATCATTGTTGATTAATGTTTGATGGAAGCGTGAAAAGTTGTTAATTTCAATTTTATGTTAGTTAGAGTTTTTGGATTTCTCGTCGTTCATTACATTTCAAATAGTTCACAATCATATATATTATATTGTATTACATTGTTTGTCATTTGATTTTCTAAAACCTGAGTTGTTTATAATGTCTGCTTAACACACATGTAGTCTTTTGAAAATTAGATTTCTGGTAAATTTTCCCACTGTTGGAATGGTGCCTTTTGTGGTGGTGCAATGGTGCTTGCAACATAAGGTGCATGTCATGTTTCTCTAAATTGCAGAGTTTTATTTTCCTTCTTCTATGTTATGGTCTCATTTCATTGTGGTTACGACATGTGGAATAATGTGATAACAAGGTCAATTATGGATCTCGGAAACCTCTCTTAATTGATGATTATTAAGAGCCTTTTGTTGTTATATGATTGCCTTCTGTTTGTACATAATTTCATGTGTTATGTCAGAGCCTCTTGTTGTCATTCAAAGAATACACAAGTAAAGAAAGAAAAATCATCTAAGAGTCTTTTGATTTGATTGTGTTTTTACTATCAAGTAACATAAGATTTTGTATATTGTTTGTGTGTGTGTCTGCAATATTAAGGGTCAATGGTTGACTCAGAAGTCTTAGGTTAACTTAGTGTTACTTCAAATTACATCTGCTCAAAGTTTTATTTGATGTGTTTGATTTAGGATTACAACAAATGTCAATGTTCTTTTCTTTGCTTTATATTACTCACTTAGGTGACTTTTTTATGACAGCCCATCTTGTTAGTTAATCTATTTCGGGAAGCCTTTTTTTAGTTAATGTTAACCTTGCATCGTTATGGAGCTTAGAAGCATTCAACAAAGCATAGTTGAGTCATAATTTGAAAATGATTCATCTTGGTTAGTTTGTTTCAGCTGCATATATATGATAATTAGAGCTATTTCAGTTACAGTTTTGTCAATAATAGTAAAACAATTTACTAGTGAGTGTGCCATTCAGAATTCATATACTCATTTTTAATTTACTAGACTAGCTTATGCTCGTTCCTTCTAGAATTCATCTTTCAATAACAAATTAAGTTACTGTTATGTTTTGTGACATAAGTTACTTTTTTAACATGATGAAATATGCTCCTTGATTTGCTAACTTAATGAAATTAAGGGTGGTGATCAATGCCTCTCTTGTCCTATTAGAACCAGAAGGTAAGACCATAAAATAGGTTCAACACTATGATAGGCTTACTTTGAAATGTGGTTCAACAGAAACTATGTGAAAGTGAATGTACAATGAACTAAACAGTTTTTAGACACAATTTACTTGAGGATTGAGCTCTGAACAATAATTACGTGCTCCGAGAATGGCCATGAATCTGTAGAGTCTTTTGCATGCCTAAACCAATGTTACACATGACAGGTTTAGGTTGCAAGTTAACCTATGGTAAATGATACTACTGAAGTTTCAAAATTTTATTCATGTTAGGTTTTCATCTTGCAAGTTAACAACAACCAGGTTTTGATGGTCCATCTAATTCTGCTCTGATTTCTTTACTTTCCTTTCAAGAAAGTGGTTAAGTGCAGCATATGAATGATATGTTTTTACATTTCAGCACATTGGCATATATTCTGGACCTCCTTCCCGTCATACCGTATCAGTCAGAAATAACCATACATATTGTCTTGCACATTTTAGTTTGACACTTATGACTTTTCAGAAATTAGCTATAATTATGTGATAATTTCGGTGAATATGTGCATTGAACTCTGTTTCTAAATAGACCATGGTGATTAGACTATTTAGTTAAAGTCCAATGAGAGATCCCTATCCATAGTCGTTTAGTTATTTAAATGTTGTATCATAAAAAATACTATGTTAGTTAAAAGTTCAATGAGAGATCCCTATTCATTGTATATATTTATGACTATACACCATGTATTATGTTCGACTTCTGAAGTCTAGACATATCCAAATATGATTTCCTTGAAGTAGCTAATGAATTATGAAATGTTCGACTTCTACATTTCTTTTATAAAATTGAATTATGTACAAAAACACTCTTTTAACTAAACCAAATTCGTCAATAATACAGTCAAATTGGACTAGTTGGAGTATTAATATATCATCGGCTGATTTATGCCTTATGTCACACCGAGACTATTCCACATTGTTACCGAAGAAACTCTTGTATGGTCGTAAGATTTTGGACACAACATTTAAGTATTTTTACGAAAATGTAGAAAAAGAAAAGAATTAAGTTATGTGTATTTTTCAAATAATTAAATATGTAAAAGTATATTCGTATGTGAGTAAAAAATCGTAAAGCAAAAGTCAAGAAGGTCGGCAACAACACAGGACAATAACACATTGCTGCAGATTGTGGTCCTATATTAGAGATCAAGGGCGCTAACAATTATCAATTCTGAATTCTTTTAGAATTTGTCAGTAATTTCAGTCAAGAAAATTGTCCTTTGTATGTGACCCCAGAAAATTGATGTAGGATTAAAATGAGACGGTGCATATCTAAACAATTCATGAAACATGATAATGTTATTTTTTTTAGGGTCTTGTTAACGAGTGTCCTCGGGGCACTCTTTAAGTATTCTAATAAAGAAATTATTCTTTAAAAAAATTAAAAACTTTAATTTCCAATGCAATAAATGCACAAACTTTTATAAAATCTTACCATTTTTGATGCTTAAAGAGTGGTCGGTACACTCGTTAACATTTCTTTTCTTTAATCAGAACATGATGTTGTTTTAACCGTAGATATTGTTTTAGTAAGCATACCTTTAAGTTCAAATAATTTTAGTTCTTTTTTTTTCTTCCTGGTGGTAGATTTGTCAGAATCATATTGAGTCATTGTGATTTTGCGGAAGTTATTTTCGTAATTTTGGTAAAATCACCATGATACAAAACATGTATATAATGGACTTATGAGCTCTTAAACCAATACACATGGGTAGCAAGAATGAGACAAAATACAATGCAAAACATAACCTGTAATGTATATAGCTGTATACCAAATGCAACAGTATGCTCCATGCCACATTACCTTTTGGGAGAGATTGATCATCAAATCCACTGAACTTAGTCATTGGTCTATAATTATATCTGCAAAATTAACTTATCAGAAGAAAAAATGGGAACAAAACCAAACTAACTTTCTACCTTATAGAAAAGGCACAAGAACTTAAAAAAACAAATACTCTATTTTTTACTTGTGTATAAAAAATACTAAACTTTGAAATTGGTTTCAACCCTTTAGAAATTACACCTAATATTCAAATCTAAAAGGCCCTTTAGGCGTAGAGTTATAATGCCTCACATGCATAGAGTAACCCTTTTGGTGTACAAAAAACAATGATAGGTGCGCTCTTTTCTCATTAAGCATGGCCAATATGACCCACAAGAAAGCACAATTTGGGGATGGACTGGATAGCCTACGATAATGATTTCAGCATTTTCACGTTGTAGTCAATCTCGATTGTTAATTTTAGATCGGACAGCTTAGATTATATGATAACAAAATATATTGTAATCTATGTCCACCGTTTCTTTGAGATCGGGCGGTTGTGATGCAAAACTCTGAGGCATAGTAAAGCACCAAATCCTATTCCTATGTTGGCGGGATATGGATCTACCGCAGACTACAGGTGAAAAACACACAGTTACACATTAATCGATATCGGTCATTGATTTAAGATCGATCAAATTACACTTTTACTAAATTATCAATTAATCATCTTAACCATTGATTTCATATCGGACGACCATAATCAATAATTGTGTGACACATTTAGTGTGTCTAATTTTCAACATTGCATAGCTAGCCTATAACCCCACTACCCCATATCATCACTCATGTTGGCATTATTAGACAAGCACATCTACCCTGAAAGTGATTGAAGTGGAATCCAATGAATATCCAGCTTAGTAAAAGAAAAATTAGATGGAAAAGTAAATGGCAAAGTGAAATAAAATTAAATATATAACATATATTTAGAAAAGAAAGAAGATAAGAAGAGGACACATAAAAGTTGTACATTTGCATTATTTGTTCAGAAAGTTGGGATCTGAGCATTTTTGGATTGGAAATGAAGTTCTTGTTCCAATGTCCTTGTTGCTCATGCTTCTGCTTCATGAAGCCAAAAGCTGGGAAGGCAAAGGTGGCAGGAGTGAAGGAAGTGAAAAAAGCTAAGGAAGTGAAAGAAGCTCCTAAGGAAGTGAAAGAAGCTGCTAAGGAAGAAAAGATTGAAGAAAAGAAAGATCAGTGACATGTAACTCCATTGTAAACTTTCTTTGGTTGTTTAATTTTAATTATATATTTTCCTTTTCGGTTCTTATATCAATAATCAATAATCTAATTTAAGCATATATATATGTACAATAATTGGTGTCTGCTTTGTGCTTCTTTGGTTGTTTAACATTGACATGCTTTTATATTATTATTTATCAGATTAAAAATGCACATTAATTTCCTTTTTTTTTTTGAATGGCCATTAATTTCCTTGGTAAGTTAAAGTGGAAAAATAAATTACCATTTCAATCATGCATACTTCCTTGTGAATGTGATCTGCTCTATCCTTTTCAGTTTGCTATATATGCTCATTTTAATCATGTTTATAATCTCAAATTCACGTAGTCACGTTCATTTCATATACGTGGCATATATGTCGGATTCTTCGTGATTTATACTATTTTTAACTTTTGAGATGATGATATAAAATGAGAGATGTAACCAAATTGTTCACACAATTTTCCTCTAAGAAGTAAGTATATTTTTTCCCCTCAAAATGAGAGATGTAACCAAATTGTTCACACAATGAGATATTTTTTCTTGCTGATGAAAATATTATTAGTTTTAGAATTAGTATTTTTTTTTTTAAAGAAGTTTTAGAATTAGTATTATAACACTATTATCACGACACTATATTTGAGATTTATTAACATTTAAAAATTTACTAAATCATGAAAAATATTACAATTTATTTAAGGTTTAAATATGTTTTTGGTCCCTATAAATAATCAACGTTTTGTTTTAGTCCTTCTAAAATTTGTCTTTAACTTTTAGTCCTTATAAAATTTTCAATCACTACTTTTGGTCCCTATTTTTAAGTTTATTTTTTTATTTTTTAATTAAATTGTGCAGAAATATGTAGAATATTGTAAAAATATTTCCCAAAAAAATAGTTTTTTTTATCAAAAATATGAATTCTAATTATTTTTTGGAGAGATTCTTATAATATAAAAAGATGCAAAATTTTATTTAAAGATATGAATTCTACATATGAGTTTACTTTAAAGGAAGAACAAAAATTGATTATGGAAAACTTTTGTGATTAAAAGCTGAACATATTTAACTCTTTATTTAATAACATTGGAACAAATTTCTTAAAAAAAAATAAAAATAACATTGGAACAAATGTCAGATAAAGAAAGATATGTAAATAAAAATAACCATGTCACAAAAAAGTTTAAAATTTAAAGTAACCTCTAACCCTAAAGGTAAATTTTATAATTACCTTGAAAAAAAGTCGGGTCAAACTTACGTCTTTTTGCTAGCTAGTAAGTTTTAATTTAGTAGTGTTACAAAGTAATGAGGCAAAAGGAAAAAGAAAAAAAAAAGGGAAAAGTCGAAATTAAGTTCCAAACTTATCTCTCAGAATGAGAGATTCCATGTCAGGCACAGTTCCAGTGAGTAGAGCACCTTTCATGTGATCATTCATTAGCCATAAAATATGCACACATATTTTGTTCCCTAAGAACATACATCAATGTTGTGTTCCCATTTTCATGTAAAGCATCTCTAATGTGAAGAATATCAATAACATAAGTGTGTAAGGTATGATCACGACCAACAATAATCAGCTCAACTGCTTCCAAACAATTATTCTCACAAATAATGTTGACATAGCCTTTTTTATTACAAAAATCAAGACATATCTGCATAGCCAGTAATCTACAAAAATCTTGCTAGCTTTGTCAAAAAAAAAAAATCTTGCTAGCAAGTAAGCTACGCTATTAGCAAAATTTAAAAAATGTTGCCTGATTAACTATTTTTTTGTAACATTTAGAGTATATCATAGTAACAATTTTTTTTAATGGTTATTGTTAGTTTTATAAACTACTTTAAATTTAATTTAGTAGTTTATTTGAACCTTAATTTATAGGCGCATTCCAGGGAGGGAGAGTGTTTCACATCTTCATCGAATGAACTTATGCTAGAGTTGGCTCTACTATCCTTAACTCTTTTTTTTTTTTTTTGACGAATACTATCCTTAACTCTTCTCTCCCCATTTTGCATTTTTTAATTAAAAATAAATAAAATTTACGCATTGAAAATTTATTGTTATTTTACTTTGAATTCTTATCTGATTAAGACACAAAATAGAAGAAAGGATTAGCAAGCTCTAAACCTAAAAGATAAACAATCGAGTTGCAAACGACACACTTGTTAAAAAAAGGTTTCTGGAATCCACCAAAATTGAGAAAAGTTCTCGATAATTTTATTAAATGAAAAATTGCCTCTGAGGCTACGCATGTTTAGTTTAAATAATAGGAAAATAACAAATTATAATAAGCCGAAAATAACAAACTGAAACAAAAACCGAAAAATAATAAATCTCTACTAAAATAATAAAAATTCGGTTTTGGGCCTTCTGATGACTTCGAATGGCTAAATTCATCCCTACGTCATGGCGCAACGACAAGTTATGCTCTTGAGCAAATTCCCTTTTCGAAAAGGTATAATTCAAGTCAATCGAACACCGGATACCATATCTGCACTTTTTCGATTGAGCATTTCTTGCGCGTCACTTAATCTTCAATACGCGCAGCCAGTTTGCCGACATCAGATGGTCACAATATGATTTCTTCGTTTATTTTAGATCATCTCGTTCATCACGCTTATTTTAATAGGCTCATTTTCTGAATATAAATTTTTGAAAATTAAAATTAAATATGAAAATATATTTTTGAAAATTATATAATTTGAAAGTTTTCAAAAAGTTTGATTATATTTTTATTTTAATTTTCGAAATCTTAGTTTCAGATTTTAATTTAAATTTTTTTTTTAAAATTTTAATTTTAATTTCAAAAAAAAAAAGAAAGATTTTTGTACAACACTTTTTAAATTATATAATTTTTCGAAAATTTATTTTCAAATTTTTTTCTCAAAATTTTCCAAATTATATAATTTTCAAAATATATAATTTTTGAGGTTCTTTTTTTTTTTCTTTCAGATTTTTATTTTAATTTATGAAAATTTATTTTTTCAGAGTTTTTAGTTTTGAAAATAAATTTCCAAAATTTTATTTATTTTTTAATTTTGAAAAAGCCATGTGGTAAAAGTTGTACATTCAGCAAGTGTCACGCCAGTGCAACAGTGCAACGTGGCCATCAAAATGGGCTCATGGATCTTTTTAAAAAACAAAATATTTTGCAAGGGTATATATATTTTTATAAGGACCAAAATCAAAATAGGCCTTATTTGTAGGGACTGTAACACCTCGTTTTCCCAACAATGTAAATAATACAAATAATCATAGTATCCAACTTAAAACGGAATGTCACACTTCAATTAAAATATAAATAGAGTAAAGTTACTATTTATTAAAACCACTTTAACAAAACATCGCAGCGGAAAATAGACTCATAGTTCAACAACTTTGGCACTACGGCCTCAACATAACAACATTAATGGAAAGGTTCAACAACATGGTTCATAAATAATAATACGCAACAGTGGAAAACAAGCAAATAATCCTCATCCCGTTACGTATCAGAGTGACCCTAAGACAACACATGAGAGAATCAACTCACATCAGCAACTAAACCTGGTTATAATCTCATAAGTATTCAACGACAACGTCAACAACAACTAACAACAACAACTAACAACGACAACACATGAGAGAGTCAACATTGACAACATTAACAACAACGTAAGACATCAACGACAACGTCAACAACAACTAACAACAACAACATCAACATTATAATCTCATAAGTATTCATCATATAATTACAACATCATATAATCATCATGTTAAATTCAACATAAGCATGCATATAATAATTCATCAACATATATACATACCTTCATGTAATATTTCACCTACAAGTTATTCATATAATAATCATCAACATATATACATATATCAATTCATAAATCATGTTATTCTTGACAACCTGAACATCAATTATCTATGAATTCTACGGACTTTCTACACTCTTAACATCCAATTCTACAAGTTTTACCATCAATTCCGTTCTTAACCCTAATTCTCAAATTCTCATGAACAACAACAAAACTACATGCTAAATTCAATTTCAGAATTATACCACTTAAGATTAGAGAATATTAGTCACACCCTTACCTTAGATTGGTGATTGCAAGACTCTACAGGTTCTCTCTTCTCTTGGTTCTCCTCTTCTCTTGGTTCTCATCTTTTTCTCCAAAAGCTTCTCAACCTAATTTGTGTCTGGCTCTTAGCTTTTATATCTCACACCCTCAACATATTTTCTAACTAAATCCACGTATTTTCTAACTAAATCCAAACCACGTATTTTCTAACTAAATCCAAACCACGTATTTTCTTACTAAATCCAAACCAGCCCCTCAAATATATTTATTCTAATTTTCCAACATATTTTACTAAATAATAATATAAAGCCACTTAATAAAATATTAAAACATCACAACACGTCATAAATCAACATAAATCATATAAAAGACTCTAAACTCAACAAAAAATAATTAAATAATAATTAGGGCGTTACAGGGACCTTTTAAATATTTAAGCGTTTTTCGTGATTTTTTTTCTATGAACAGTAACACTACTATGATATTTTTCAAAAATATAACAATTTGTAAGGAGATTCTACCGTACATTTTAGGGGTTAACAAAACCCACTCCTGTCTACAACATGTCTAGACTCGGACACAATGTTTTGAGTTTGAGTGACTATTGTACTCTTTAATTTATGCAATGTGTATTTTGATCATATAAAATATAAACAGTTATTTTGTTTGTAACACAATGTTGCTACTACTTTTGATTAGTTTGTAAGACTATGATACTTTTGATTATGTTGTTGCTTTCTGTGATTCAAAAAATTTGTTAATTAATTTTTTTTAAAAAGTATGTATTAGCGACTTGTCTTGGGACAAACCCGATCTTTTCTTCTTATTTTCCCGTTCTTGTTGGACCCAAACTTCACCAGGTTTGATCAATTTCATGGACGAGTTTGGTTCTAAAAATTGTCTCGATTTAATCTAAAGATCAAGTTTGAGTCACATACGACCCAACCTAACGCCATTTTATATACTCGAAAATATCATTTCATAAGAAAAAACATCATTTTATTGTTTATAAGAATCATATTAATTGAACATCATTTTAACGGCACTACCCAAATTTGTGCAAGGTAGACTAACAACCGCGCCACCTTCAGGATATAACAGTCCAATTCAAATGTTCGATTATGTATTTCATCGTAGGTAATCATTCGAGAAATAACACTCTCAATATGGTACGAAGACCACTCGAAACCGATGGGACAGAAGGAGTAAAAGAAAGGAAGAAGGACTCGTCAACACAAGTCAAAAGAGGGAGAAGAGAGGAAATGTACAGGAAGCATCAACTGTATTATTCAGTGTGAAGAATAAATAAGGTGAGCTCTCCTTTTATAGGGAGAGTTCTTAACAAATCCAGAGTGACTTAAGGGTTAAGTTAACTAGCGGATTAAACAAACTTAATCTTTAAGCAATGTGTGGATCGGTTCTCACCCGAGTGGATATATCCGGAACCTTATTTTCAGGTAATAAAAAATATATTTCTTTTTGACCCAAGTCCAGTCAAACGGACAGCGGCATCGCGCGTGATCTACATATATTTTCGTAAGCGCTCACCCATTCGCAAAAGTGGATACCCTAAAAGCACACCCTTGGAGGTCACCCCTACTTATATAAACACTACTAGTGAATATGTCCTATCTAATGTTGGATATTTTTCAATTCATACCAACAATAGTTCTTTTTCTAAAGGACATGTTTATTCTTCCAACTTCCACTCAAATTTAACTAGTATTCCAACTGTTTTCCGTGAGGGTTTTGACATTAATACCCCTCTTTCTTTGAATTGGAAATGGTAAAACTTTCAACTAATGCATTTGGGTTAAAAACGCAATTATCTAGCTGTAACATCTACTATTAATAATGACACAGGTAGAAATATTTGTGATGAGAGATCACATCTTATGTGCATCACATATTCTTCAATAAATATTAGTTTACTACTAAATGGTAGGGGTGTTCAAAACCGAACCAATCCAATAGAGAAACCACAAAGCGAACCAACCCAAACCAAAATCGCAAAAAACCGCATTTGGTTCGGATGTAATCGGATCATTTTCTTACTTAACCACATGGTTTGGTTTGGTTTATGGTTTTCATTTTACCAATCAAACCAAACCTAACCAAACCGCAACATAAGAAAAACATTAATTAAACATATGTGAGCTAGACAAATACTCATATAAACTCAATGAAATTTTCTATAAAATGATATATTTTTTCTCTTGTTAAGTTCATATACTTCTTTTTATTTCAAAAACGTATTTATGTGCTACTTGAACTTTAGAAAAGGATAAAATTTAGCCATTTCCATTTCTTACAAAATAGAAATAGTTTTTGTCCACGTTTTTAACTTGGTCTATGTTGTTGAAAACATTATAAAATGAAAATTAAATTGTAATGTTTGATGAAGTTTAAAACATTGTGAAATATGTTGTGTTTAATCTTTTTAACTTGATTTTAATGTTGAAAACAAAAAATTATTTTGTATCGAAAAAACCGCACTAACCGATCCAACCCAAACCGCATTGGTTTGGTTCGGATTTTGTTTTTAAAGTCAACCGTACCAAACCAAACCGCATACTTTTTTTATCTCGTGGTTCGGATAATTTTTACGATCAAAACCGAACCAAACCGCACCGCGAAAACCCCCGTAAACGACACTTCTAAATTTGTCAATCGTAAGGTTATCCAACTACTTTTTCAGTAGGGCGGATAAAAATTTATTGGTGCGTCAATTTTTTGGACCCAACAACAAGAATGATAGGGTACAGAATGATAGGGTACAGATGTCACCAAATAATTTATTTTGAATTGCGTGCATACACACTGACGAGTATATACATAACCAAAATCATAACAGAACACATGAAGGAAGAGAAGCTAAGAGTAAGATAGTTAACAATTCACATGGCAGCAAATACTATTTCAGACGGCACAGAAACACCACTATTAGTGCCAACAACTCATGATAATGGAAAACAAAACACAAGACCAGAAATGGAGAAGAAATGGTGGAACAAAATCTTGGACATGGAGGAAGCCAAACATCAACTCATGTTTTCACTACCAATGATTTTTACAAACTTATTTTATTACTTGATTACTTTGGTTTCTGTCATGCTTGTTGGTCATCTTGGTGAGCTTCAGTTAGCTGGTGCTACTCTTGCTAATTCTTGGTTTAGTGTCACTGGCGTAGCAGTTATGGTAATTAATTTACTATTTTTCATTATTATATTTTGTTCATTTCCATAGATGTTGATATGAACAACTCTAGTGTGTTCATTGATTAGACACGGACAATCAAAACATATGGTACAATGTTATTAAATAACTTCAACATGATGATATGTGATGTCTCCTCTAGTATTTTAATAAATATTGAACTCTTGATCAAAATAAAATTATTGAACTCTTATTGATTATATCCAATAAATATAAATGTTTATGTATGAATTACTAGTAAAATATGTACCTTTATACTATATGTACATATGACACATGATTAGACATTTCTTTTGTTTATTTTAGTATTACCTCAATTCTTTATTATAAGTTTTTTTACTTTTTAGATTCATTGAATACTTATCTATTTGATCTATATCATTGACCAGATATATCAGTTATTTAATGACTTTTAATAATAATTTTTGTCTATATACATCGGTTATTTGATGACTTTAGAAAGTAAATTTTTTCTCATAATAAAGACGAGATAAAATATTTGATTAAAAATAGGGATTTGTGTAGAGATTTAAATGATGTTAGAATAATAAAATCTCAAATCCTTATTATAAGAAAAAGTTAACCATTCAGATTCATCGAATAACTTATATATTCAATCTATATCATAGACTAGATACATTAGTTATTCAATGACTTTGAATATTTTTTTTTCCAGTAAAGACCAACTATTCTTTTGTCCCCGTGAGCATAGCTCAGTTGGTAGGGACATTGCATAATTTATGCAGGGGCCGGGGTTCGAACCCCGGACACCCCACTTTCTCCACAATTAATTGTGTGAACTCTACCCACTAGGCTACTAGACAAAAAAAAAAGACCAACTAAAGTATAGCATTATGATGATGCTCGTCTCCACTTAGTGAAATAAGATGCTTGACTTTATTCCTTTTGTAGTTTGTAGTTGTGGTATTTACTGTATCATTAGACCATCTATAATGACGAATATTTCACCTATTTAGCACCATACTAAATATGAACCCTCATTGTATAGTATAATATTTGGTTGTCTATAGAGAAGAGTGTCTATCGAAACATCATGTCTCTCTCTCTCTCTCTCTCTCTC
>Ga0315914_1005242_pt1 | contig 18959 bp, 13 predicted proteins | sample MpolenodulesMG_FD_203920 | JGI IMG/M metagenome (GOLD analysis project Ga0315914, IMG submission 203920) | Medicago polymorpha root nodule microbial communities from Los Angeles, California, United States - elongated nodules | ecosystem: Host-associated > Plants > Roots > Nodule | place: USA... | reverse complement strand
GGATCAAACTGAATTTTTCTATAGTTTCTAATTTAATTCAAATACATCAATTTTTTACTCATTAGTAGTACACCGACGCCATAAGTATTTGATTCAACTTTTGACTTTGTAGATAAGATTAGGTGCACAATTTCTTTGTACGCGTTCAACTTGGAGCAAACCATTTATGGCTTCAACATTTCTATTGTGTGTGAATTTGCTTGAGCGGAGCAATCTATGAGCACCGACACCAAACATACGGCGTTGACACATTCTTTGTCACCGCAAAAAAATGTTTACCCTGTCAATTAATTATAAGAATGTTTTATAAAAATATATAATTTTATGTCATTTAAATATTTGTAAAGACAACTATTACTTTTTGTCAACCAAAAGAAAACTAAATATTACCCACTATGTTTCATTTTAATTGTCCTTTAAGACTTTGTGCGCGGTTCTTACAGAAATGATTAGTTGATTTGTTTTTAATGTTAAAATTAATATCATTTTCAAAAACACATTTATTAATTGTAGTTAGTGAAATAGTTAACTGAAGTGATACTTAATAAATAAGGTTATATTAATGAGAAAAAATAATAAATACAACTTGGTATTCTAAAGTAACAATTATTTTGAGACGGAGAAAATTGCTAAAGTGACAGTTTAAATATGGTTTTACACAAAAAAAAAGAATATTTCGAACAGAGTCGAATTAATTATGAATTTTTAAAACGCAAAAAATTTAAAAAACAAAACAACGAAAATCTTGGCCTAAAAATTGAATTTTGAGTTTTTATTTGGAGAAACATCTATAAAAAAAAAAGGAAAATGTTAACTTGTGCCCTTAAGACACAAGTTTAAAAGCCAAATGTAGAAATAATGTATTGGAATGTGTGCATTAAATTTAATCTTTAACATTTTAATGAATTGAATGCACAAAGTTTAAAGGAGTAATTTTTTTTTTAGATTTCTTAACATGTGCCCTAAGGGCACAAGTTAACACTACCCATAATAAAAACATAAAAAGGATCTCGAAAGTTCCATAGTACTTCAAAGACGTTTTTGTTTTTTTGTTACCAAGCGTGTAAAATTGCAATTAGTTTCAAGTAAAGGTGTACTCACGGGTCATTTTACTGTAATACTTAATGAGTACGAATTTTCTCCAACCCAGCACCTTAAAAGAAATTATTAAATAGGTCCCACAACTAATTTTATATCATTGTATTTCAACAAAATTTATTTATTTTATTAAGATTTATTAAATGGGACCAATGAAAAATGAAGAGAGAGAGGGTGCTTCCATAGTCACCTTTCTCCATAGCCACCCATGTATTATACTCCACAATGGGGGTGCCTATTTAATGTGGTGCTAAATAGGTGAAGCACCCACCATTGTGGATGGTCTAAGTAACCCGTCCTTCGGTCAACATTGGCGGTGGACTTCATAATTTCAACCCAAATATACATTTATTGGTCTGTTAGGGAATGTGATGTGGTATCTGTGCCTTTCCTTTTCGGTATAGAAAGTGAGTATAACTATTTTTCAACTTCTTATGTGATAATTTTTTTTAGGCTTAATTGATCTGTCGGTCCTTTAACTTATTTCTTTTATTCAATTTGATCTTATAAGTCTTAACTTTCTCAGACACATCTCTTAACTCATCTGATGTTAATCAACGTGGTCCCTCAAAATAGAGATCGTTGGATAAGAGAGATCTATCAGATCTTATAACTTATCACCAAAGCTTGATTTATTTACTTCATGTTCTTCTCCATCTTCATCTTCATTCATCCTTCATCATCTTTATAAAATAAAATAAAAAACCCAACTTTTTTTGTTTCTTTCAAAAATTCACATTTCAACTTAAACAAAATCAACATAATCAAACCCTTTGAATCTAGAATTAACACTACCACCGTCTAACTCAATCAAAATTATGACCCTTCAAATTTTCATCATCGCATACCCATCAACATCAATCCACACATTGTTCCTCACAATCCTACACAAATTATCAAACAATTCCTCAATCAACGGGCTTCCTTCCAACGCTTCTTTCAAATCTGGATTCCTGAAATACTAAATTTTTCTCAAAGATTGAATGTTTAGCAGCAATTGATTGTGAACATGATAAGAAAACGTTCGCAAACGATCTCAGATTCGGTTTCGAGTGTAACATTCTGGATTAATTTCCAAAAGCTTCGCGCTCAAATCTAAAGCTTCTTTGCTATATCTGTTACAAGATTTATTCAAATAAAATCAAAACAAAAATAAAAAACACAGCGAAAGAGAAGAATGAACGAATGAACTTACATGCGATTTAGGTGATTGGCGAGGAATTGGGAGTGCAGTGAAAGAAGCTTTTCAGTTTTGGACAACGGAAATCAACCGGTTTGTTTGAGAGGAAGGGTAAGAGATCCTATGTGGATGTTCTACCATGAGATCTAGTAGAATTATTTTACAAAAATGCCCATTAAGATATTATTTCTACGAACTGGATTTGTGGTTGAAGACTTAAAAGTGATGAATTTAATAAATGGAGGTTAGTTTTGATTTTCATTTGCAAGATGGTGGTGGTGTTAATTATTGAATTTGTGCTTCTTGAAAGAAAAAAAAGTTGAATTTTTTATTTTATTTTATAAAGATGATGAAGAAGATGAAGATGGGGAAGAACATGAAGAAAGTAAATAAATTAAGTGTTGGTGATACACTATAAGATCCGGTAGATCTCCCTTATCCGACGATCTCTATTTTGAGGGGACCACGTCGATTAACATCAGATGAGTTAAGGGATGTGTTTGAGAAAGTTAAGACTTATAGGACCAAATTAAATAAAAGAAATAAGTTAAAGGACCGACAGAGCAATTAAGCTTTTTTTTTACTTATATTTTATTTTTACTTTCTCTCTGTATTTGCTTTGATTTATGTATGAATACTTAATTATTTTTTTTTTTTAAAAAAATTTATGGTTGCTTCATAATTGTTCAAATAACAACACTCTTTTCACTTCACAGTGCTAAATAATATATTGACAAAAAATCATTTTTTTTAAATAGCTGAGAGGAAGCTTCAAAAGAATTGTACTAGAGTACTAGAACATGTTAAATTTGAGAAGTGCGAATACATTCTTTTACGGTCCATTTGATGGTGAGGATAGAGAGACATGATATGATACATTAATCATATTCTGCTTAAATCTCATGTTTGATGTACCAGATGGATAGGATAAAATAAACCATTTTCATATCCTATCATGATCTTCTTTTGTAATTTCTATCATGAGTATAGGCTGCGTTAGAAATTTTCCTGATGGGATTAGAAGATCATTCCTTATTTATTATCTTGATATTCTGCCTTTTTAAAATATTGTCATTTTTAAAATAATGATAGGATGTATTTTCTATTATAATTAATAACATGTCATTTTTACAATATTTAATTAATTATGAGAGCAATTTTTTCATTTAATTATAATGATATCTTGTTTGTTATCTTGTGTGCATCAAACATATGATAGGATTAATGTTTATCATGTCATTATCATATCTCATCTTTATCCAACTTTATATTATATTCTGCCTCTATCCTATCATGACCATCAAACGGATCCTTAACACTCTCAATCGAATGAAGTTCATATGGGTATGTGTATTTTAAAGCTTTTATGATAAGAGAATTCTACTCAAATCTCACAAATAATCTGGTTTCAAATTATGTGATCGATGTGAGAATTTCGTTTATGGATAATACATGTATCTTTGTTAGTGGTCCATGTGGGTTAAGACTTTTTTGATATGGTGAGTTCCCAATTCAACGTACTTAGATTTTTAATTATTTGTATAAAAAAGATTCCTTCGTTATTTTATCAATTTTTTATTACAAATACAATACAATTTGTTGGGACCACAAAGAAATGTTACTAACACTCTCTCTAATGTTTACTCTTGATTGAATAAATCAATGTATATTCCACCATTTCTAAGGTGTTAGACCCTCGTTAATTTAACCCAACAAAAGAATGACCGTTAAAGAGAGACGCAAAAGAGAGTGTTACTATCACTACCATTTAAATTACCAAAAAACTTTTTTCCTAGTTTGTGAAGAAAAAGTTGAGTTCCAAAGTAGAAAATGAACAAGGGTGTTTCACTATTGTTCCTTATCTTATTGATCCAATTACATCTAAGCAAAACAATTTGATTGAAGATAAAGGGTTGTACCTCAGAGGATTGTCTGATCAACAATGATTTGGAATCAGAAGAATATTCTATGAGTTCTCATGCAGCAAGAATGCTTTTGGATTTGAGTCAAACACAAACAGGTAGAACTGGTAACAACAATGGTGCTGCTGTTAAGTGTCCTGTACTTCAAGGCTATCGTACTTGCTTGCCTTCTCAAAATGGAGGTGGACCTAACAATAGGTGTGGTACTTATAATAGAGTTTGCAAAGAATATTATATCTTGATTTCCTTTTCATTAATTCAAGATATTGGAATAATATTGGACATGTTTCCATATTTGTGTTTATATATATGTGATTGTGTAATGAAATTTTAATGTGATGATGTAATTGTTATTAGTTATTTAAAGTTTTATATTAATTATTATCTGTGAATTTTTGTTGATGTGAATAATTCCATGTGAGATGGAAAAGATTGTGAGTAATTCAACTCTTTTTGTTATTAATTGGATTGGTATATGCTACAACACATGTTTCTCTGGTTTGAATGAATATCTTTTCATACATATTTGATTAATTTTTGCATATTATGTTTTTTGTTCAAAATTAAATTATATCTTTCCATATGGCATTTCTGATTGATCTAGTTCAGAAAATATTGAGAATAAAAAATTGAACTTTTGTTGAACAACTAGAATTCAGACTAGTATCTAAAAAGTGGTTCTTATATTAAGTTTTTCTTCTTGAATAAATAGGATGTCTGGGGTTCAATCCCCGACCCCTGTATGCATTCTACAGTGTCCCTACAAACTGTTATACTGTCTCAAGATATAAATCGTAGAGTGACTTCAACTTCCAACCTCTGTTTTGATTTGATCTCTTAAATCTTAATAATGTTTTGCTCAGCAATTAATAAAAATATAGACTAAATTCAAATTAAAATGAGACTACTGTAACGATGATATACATTTATGTCGCTTTTAACAAAATCAATCACATGTCATTGTTATTACAACAATAATAACAATGCAGAAAGTCACCATGATGATACCGAATGAGACCTCCAAGCCCCCAACGCTTGAAAAGACACTACCATCCACCAATTCAAACATACCCGTCGTTAAAAAAAGGAGCAAGCAGGTTTTATTGTTAGGAATCAAATGTTAACCTTAGAGACAAAGGCCTTGGTGAATGAACTCATTGAATCCAATACTACACAAAATGGAAAAGAGATTTAGTCTTTACCTGTTTCAACTGCTATGCAGCTCAAATAGAAACAACTTTTTCAATTCTCCTACCTGAGTTTAAATGGCCACATCTAAAAAAATCACAAACTTTGTGTTGTTTGAAAGGGCACTCCCCATCAATTTATATTGTCCGAAAGTGTACTTCCGGACACATGGTTTCTTTAAGTAGCGAGGGCGAGGAAAAAATAGTGTCCATTCAAAATTGTTAATACTCCCATGGCTTCAAGAAATTGAGCTTATTTCTCATTGGGAGAAAAACAGTTGATTAATCAATTTGAAACTAAGAAACAATATCCATATATAATGCATTCGAGTTTGACATAATATGCCACTTTTAATCATATTGGGGATAAGCTAGCAGCTGATTTCCAGTTTTAGAATTGAGAATCATTTCGACTACTCTGGCTCCTAAAAATATGTTAGAAATTAGTTAATGTGGTGAGGGACGTCTCTCGCTTATAAACTTAGGTTTAAGAAATATCTCATCTAATGTGAGACTCTCAACAGTCTGGTAAAGGATCCTCCTGAAGGTCTCAGGTTAGATTGTCCTAAGGTCTCAGGTTAAAAAAAAAAGACTAATGCACAAAAACTACTAGTTGATTATAGAAAATAGTACATAATCATAGAAACTACTAGTTGATTAATCAAATTGTCAAGAACATGTGGCTGCATGTTGGTTAAAAATAAATGTTGTTGCAAGATGTTTAAGCAAATGAAATGAGCTTGAGCAAGATAATCATTAGTATGAGACTGACGTTCTGGAAAAAATCACAAATCAGAGTTTTTATTTGGGAGCCATATATCCTATCATTCAGGACCATATTTTGCATTAGCTCATAGTATGGTTAGAATAGCTGATCATTTTGAGACTACAGTGAGAGCACTTAACTCAAAAATAAAGTTATGCAGATTGCTGGAGCAAAGGAAATGAGCTTCAGCAAGATAACTATGAAGCTAAGATTGTGGTAAGACGCTCAATTCTCAAATCAGAGTTTATTCTTGGTAGCCATATAAGTTAAAAGACTACAGAAGCTTGCTTAACATTGTAATGCTATAAAATTAGTATCTTAAATGGTACATGACATGGAAGAATTGTAACAGAACAAATTAGAATCATTCACCACTCTTTGTGAATACAAAATTTCACCATGGATAAAATCTAGAAACTTCAACCAAAAATGGAAAAGAAGTGATTTGCTCAGTCATTGTTTTACCATCTTTCATAGATTCATTCCACTCGGCTTTTCTTCTTTCTGTTCTGATTGAAGTCATCAGTGGGCTCATCTTCATATCTCTTGACAGGGCGTTCATTTTCATTATCACTACAAGCAATTGCATTCAAATCATATACAAGATAAATTGTTGTCTTCTTCACAATGAAATCATTCTCAAAAACAAAAACGACCTCCACATTGTCACCGGGTTCTATACTTGATACTACTCTCTGCCCCTCTTCATCTTCAAAAGAGACTAATGCCTCACTCTTATAGAGCTGAATGGTGGCCTTATTGTAATTTTTCACTAACACATTTTTAAGGCCACTTGATGTTATGTTATCTGGGGTTGAAGTATAGACAACGCACATCATTGTCTTCAAATTACGCCCTTCCACTTGAGGAAGTACTTCAAATTTCACAGAAGAACCTTCAGAATTATAGGCTAGCCAATTTGGATAACTATTACCGGGGAGGAAACAACCACCACTCGCATTGCCATCCATATTCTGGAAAAATAAAGATCAGCTCAAAATTTCAATGACAAGTATATTAATATCACCTTATCATTTATTCAATAATATCACCACTGGGGAGGATAACTTTCCTCATAAGGTACAAAGAAATACTTAAAAACACCATTCCAACCTAAATAGTAGCGAGAAAAGATAATGATAGTGACAAAATTGATGTCACTACTCGTGTTCCTCTTATGAGCAAGAAGTCTTTGTAGTTAATTTGAAAAACGATTTGTATAAAATTTATTTTATAAATGTTAATTTAGACAAACGAAAATATTTAATTAGCCAATTGAAATTGATAATTATTTTATTTTATTCAACAGGTGTATCTTACAAGCATTATACTATGAAACTAGCATTAGAAATATGACTATTACCAGTTACTAACCAAAAATGTCCTTTCAATGAATATTTTTTCAACATGTATTTCAGCTATAAATATTCTATCTGCTCTTAACAGTGGCACTTCTTGTGCACCTGTTGAGGATTAATAAAAAAAATTGCTTATAAGAAAAACAAGCATTTCAAATATAAATTAGTGATTTAGTATCAATTATGTAAATGTATGCACAATCAGAGAGTATTACTTGAAAAAATTGTAAAGACTATAATTCTTCCACATGCTTGCACTTGTGTAAAGTAAGTTGTCAATGACTGATAGCAAACTATGAGAATCTGGAAGACAATTTAAACATATGTTAGGATTTCAGTATTTTGATTTTAAGTATTTTACACCGATATCAAATAATTGTAACACTTAAATGTATTATTATAGACTTATATACTATAGAATTCAAATGTTGATGGGATACACACAGACATATGAAAGGGGACAGAGAGAGATAATCTCAAACCTGTAAAATTATCTCTTTCAGAATATTAGTGGCTCGGCAATTCATTCCAACCTGAATTAAAAGAGACTTCAAGGAATGTTTTGATATTTGTGATGTACTTGCAGTTTGTTCCAACTCCTTATAATTTGTGGCATATAAGGCATCCAAAATTATTGCTGCATCATGAGAAAGTTGAAGCTCTGAGCTACACTCCACCCAAAGACTTCGAAGACTTGGAAGGTACTGGAAAATCGATGATAGTTCGTGGGAACTACTATGTGGTACATCTAAAGGAACAAGAGATGACATGATGTTAGATGTTTGAAATGGGATTGGGAGATTATTTGTTGGTGACATCCAAGACCAAATTATAGTTGGAAACACATCACGTGAAAATCCTTCATAGCCACACAAAGAGATGTATCCAATGCTTTTTGACCTTACTACAGAAAAGGGTACTCCTTTTATTGCAGTGTTATTTGCAAGCAGAATGGTTAATGATTCCATTTGTTCTATGTCCTCTTCCAACTTGTCAATCATTATACACCCTGAAAGAATGAGAGTTTTCAGAGATTTCAACTCATAGATGCTTCTTGGAAGGCTTTGAAGGCCAACACAATCTTCTAAATCTATTAGAAGAATTTCGCTGAGATTTCCAATGCTAGGAGAAATCTCAGACAACATTGGACAATCTTTGAGCACTAGCTTTTCAAGATTAGGCATATATGAAAAGTCAGGGGTGTGCGTCAGACAATGAGAATGACTAAGATTTAGAATTTTCAGCTTTTCCATCCTCTGCAAAAACAGACATGTCAAAGGGAAATTTAAGGAAGAAACTTTGAAAAATAAATGGAAGTAATAAGAGTGTCTCCCTAACCTTGAGAGTGGAAAGTAAAATGTTTGAAATAATGCATGCCAACATTAATGCAAAATTTTGAAACAAGGCTAAATATCTGTATATAATGCTGCAGAATTATAAAAAACCATGTTTTAAATGAGAAATTAAATTTAAAACTTCTTTAATGAAAGAGTCAATGTGACAACCATTTTCTTTCCCTTCATATTAGTTTTTACTCTATCAAAGTATATTGGTAATTAGTATAATACTCATTTGATTAGATAATCTGTTGGATATTTAAATTTAAATCCTGCTTGGTGTAAAACCTCTTTAGACGAAGTCTCATTCTCACAACCACCAAATAGGAGAACTGAGATTCTGAATAAAGTGCTAACACATTTATCGGATAACAGTGTAAAATAATTTAACACTTGAAAGAGAATCAAATTGAAAATCATTGTAAGGGTTCTTCATACTCATTACAGATCATCATTCTTCTATTTATGCACAATCCAAGTTTCCTTGATTTTAGGATCATTAGCCATATGTCCATTTACCCAACCAATTATGTTATATCAAGTGTAATTCCTTGTATGCCATGTTGAATCGTAACAATCATCTGCAAATTCCGTAAGTATTTTTGAAAAGTAAACAATTTTTAACTTCAAAATTTAGATTATCTAATGTTTCGTAACAAAAACCAATATGCTTAACAACTTGAATATTTGGAATAGTTTCACTGATGTACTTATAAAATTTGAAACGCTGGCAGAAATAAAGATGAAAAAATATTTAAAAGTACCATACAATAAAAGAGCATTACAATATGAAAAGTGAAAACAACTCATGATAAGGGAAAAATGAAATCAAAACTTATAATACCTGGGCCTCTTTCCATAAAAGTTTGACATTGCTATTCTCTAACTCGATGGAAACTAAATTTTCTCTATAGAAGTTTGTAGGTATATGTGTTGAAGAAAATCCATTCCAAGACAACCATCTCAGACTTCTCGAAAGATATTCAAAATCTCCATCAAGTTTTACCCCAGCAAGTTGAAGCAATCTGAGTCTCTTCATCTTCTTGAATGCTTTAGTACTAAAACATTTTTCATTATCTCTTGGCAACTTCAAAGACATCCCCTTGATAGCTTTCGTTCCCTTTGAAACAAAATGAAAAACATGGAAAGATTAAAGATACAAGGTAGATAAACTTGTATTAAAGGCAATCATTAGCAAGGAAGCGCCAAATGATTCATAGTCAGATTAATTTTAAAAGTTCAAGTGAAAATCAACCAAACAATTAAATGCCAACAATTGAATCATCAATTTTTGTTTTCCTTTCCAGATTTAAAAAATAAAGCATATGAAGTTCTTACAGTTTGTTCTGATAATACATGAAGCACATCTTCATGAAACCACAACCTGCAACGTTCTTCGATCTCCTCTGGTGATTTCTCACGTATGATTTCTCTTCCCATATCTCGCAACAAATCATGCATTCCAAGTCTGTTCTTATCATCAACAGTTACAAGGCATCACTCAACAAGGATACTTATTCCAATTTCTGCAAAAAGTCCACATCCATTTAATATAAGTATAACTTCATTACGATCCATACCAATGAAGAAACAAGCCACGTCAAGGAATATTTCTTTCTCAAAGTCATCATTTAAAGCATCGTAGCTTATTCTTAACTTCTTTTGTACTTGATTATTAGGAATTCTTTTGAGTTTGGCCAATGCACTTTTCCATTCTGTTAACCCTCTATCGAACAAATATGACCCAAGGACTTCCAAAGCTAGTGGCAACCCCCCAGAATACTCAACTACATTTCTAGAAATTTCAGCAAAATCTTTTGTAGGACTCGCTTGCTTGAAGGCATGCCAACTGAATAGCTCAATTGATTCACTTTCATCCATGTGTTTCATTTTGAATACTTTATTCACCCTATCCCCACGAAGTATATTTCTATCTCTTGTTGTGATGATTATTCTACTCCCCAAACCAAACCATGTATGACTTCCACACAAAGCATTTAGTTGGTCCAATGTACTAACGTCATCAAGAAAAATTAGGACTCTTTTATGGCAGAGTCTATCCTTTATTGTGACTTTTCCACATTCAATGCTTTGTATTTTCGTTGTCATATCTTTACAGATATCAAAAAGAAGTTGTTCTTGTAAATTCACTTTTCCAGCATTTTCTTCCCACATTTCCCTAATATTTGCAAGGAAACTTCTACCATCAAAATTGCGGCCAATTTTATTGTAAATAGCTTTGGCAATTGTTGTTTTACCAACTCCTCCCATACCCCACATCCCTAGTAGGAGAACATCATCTGATTGTTGGATATCTCCGTCCAGCAGTTGAATCATATCCTGCACTCGAGATTCAACTCCCACTGGATTATTAGCAATAAACAAGTCTGCCTTGTCAAGCTTACGCCTAACATTTTCAACAATATCCTTGACAGCCTCATTTTCATTCCTACAGAAAATAAACCAGAGAAAAGGTACATAAATACATACTAATCTGGTCATTATTAGAAGCAAAATAAAAGTTTCAAAATTTGGTCATTGTTCTTAAGCAAGCGTTATCATTTGAGATCTTTTAAGTGTTTCACTGCTTTCTCAACTTCATTGTTTTCAACCTTTTTTAAGTGTTGTTACTTCAAATGATTTATTTTATTTTTGTGTAAAGAAGTTTCCAGAAAACTTCATTGCCTTAATCCATGTGAGTTCGATCTTTGTATACTATTAGTTGAGACAGTGTATGCATTAGTAATAATAGTGAAAAAGATTACCTGGAATTTAGGACTACGAACCCAGCAAGGCTGGCCGCCTTACGAAGAGCGGCAGTCCACTTTATCTCCGGATAAGGACGATACTGAGAAGTCTCACCTATCTCCAGATGCGATTGTATGCACTCAAGTTGCTCATTCACATTCAAAAGATGTTGGCCAGCCGCTTTACGAAGCTCTTCACGCCACTTTATCTCCATATACTCAAGATACTTTATCCCCAAGTTCAATTCTACGGACTCCTTCTCAATCTTATTTATTAGATTTCGAAATGTTTTTCCGAATTCACCGGTTTGATGACGCACGTCTGATGGATCTACGTCGAAAAACACAGGCAGAACAACTTGACCTGTGGTACTGTGAGACACCATTATTTTCACCAACTCATCAAGACACCATTGTGATCCTGCATAATTAGTTGAGAAAACGACAATAGAAATTTGAGAATGTTCAATTGTTCGCATTAGTGATGTTGCAATGTCGTCTCCCCTTTGAAGCGACTGATCGTCCTTAAAAACCTCGATACCGGCGTGTTGAAGAGAAGCATAGAGATGTGAAATGAATGATGCACGAGTATCCTCCCCTCTAAAACTCAAGAACACGTCATTGATCCATGTGTTGGTTCTTCTTCTTCTATTTTCTCTGAACGCTTCATTACCCAAAATTATCGCAGATTGGGGGAAGCGACTGGAGGAAGACATGAATGGAATGGAATAGATGAAAATGAAAGAAAATTAGCTAAAAGTTGAATAAGAAAATTATACTCCTTCGAAATTCAACAAAGAAATATATAAAATGAAGTCAACATAACATCCTCACACCGAGTGAGCCACCAGGTTTATTCGTCTGTTCCGTCAACATTGGCGTGCTACATTTTTTATTATAAAAAACGTATGATAATTTCACCTGAAAAAACATTTTTTATTGATAAGTCCTACAAAAACATTTTAAGTTCATATGTTGTGTCTCATAAATACATGTGTGTGTGTCTCTCTCTCTCTATATATATATATATGTATATGTTTCAGATCAGCCAGAAGACCAATCCTACACTAACACCTGGACCAAACGTCCACCGCACCAAAGGACGACGCTTGAAGGAACACACCAATATTAGTGCACGGCATCACATTCGAGCACGTCTCCATGGGTCAATCACCCTACACGTATCCTCTAAAATATTCTTCATATAAATTTAATTTTACTTCTTTTGTTTCATTAACTACTTTTTTGAATTCACTTGGTCCCTAAGTAATTCTTTAAGGTTGTTGAAAACATGTTGATGCTTAAATTTCCTTGTTGATATATATAAAGTTGTTTACTTTGAGAATTAGCTTAATTTGGTGAAAATGATGATGTTGTTGTTGATTAATGTTGAATTCATGATTTATGTGCTATAAATGTTGTTGGTATATGTTTGTGTTGAGAATCCACGAAATTGGTCGTGATAAATGTGATGTTTGGTTAAGTTGTTGTGTTTTGGTGGTTTTTGTGAAAATGGGTCAAAAGAGGAGAATATGATTTTGAATGGATTCATGGAGTTGTTAGGATGAATTGGATTAAGTAGAATTTCTGTTTTGAATTGATATGTTTTGGTGAGGAATCGTTTGGGTGAAAATTGAGTTTTTGAACTAAAAGCCGTTTTAAGCACTTTTGTGAAATAAGTCATTTTGGATGGATGGAATGAAGTTGTTTTGAGTTAGAAAACTTAATTTTTGAATGAGTATTGATTGTCTAAGTGTTTGGAATGAATTCAATAAGAGCGGGATCGAAAACGGATCAAAAATCAGACTTTTTCTCGCGCGAAAACACGAAAACGTGATGTTTTGGTGACAGAGCAAAACGCACTGCCTGTGACCAAAATTACACCGACCGTGCGTTTCTCCCTGGAACGTACGTTTTCCAGGAGCAAACGTGCACGGATCGTGCACACGTTGTATGGTCCGGAACAACAAAATTTTGTTCTTCCAAATACCTAAACCTATTTAATTAGAGTGTAATTGAACTTATATGATTGGTTTAAGATAGTTTTATTTTGAAAAAGAAATTGATTTCGAAACATGAAGAAAATGAGACGAATTTTAGAGATTTTGAGAAATAAATGGAATTGGTGAAACGAAGATGCTATGATTGATTTGCTAAGGTGTTGGATGATATGTAAGAATGTTTTGTTGATGTGTAAGAGCATGGTATCCTACTTTTGTTAAGAAAATTGAAAATAGACGATTTTTGCAAAAATAGAAGAACTTTGTTAAAATGAGGATTTATGATTTGATAACTTGTAAACGACTTATATTCATGATAATATGATGAAATAAGAATGAATTAATGATTGATGAGCGTATAATATGTTGGTTATCATGATGTGGTTGATTGTTCGTCTCCTATACCAATTGTGCTTTATGAAATGATATTGTTTCCTTGTGGTGATAATTGTGGATAATGATTATGATGATGACTCTTTTTGGTGATACGACTTGTTGATTTTATTGATGAAAATGCTTGATAATGCAATGATGAGTTTTGGTGAAGATATTATATGATTGAGTGGATTATATAATATAGTGTTGTGAATTTCGCATTGTCGAGTCTTTACATGTAAGTCCATGCATTCATAGTCATGTTGAGTCTTGGTGAAGAACATATTGAAGGGGATTATGTTAGTTGGTGAAGAACGTAATTGAAGGGGATCACGTTGGTGGATTACTCGGTAATAGTTATATCCGAATCCAAAAATTGGTACCACATGCATGTACAGGTGTCTAGAACATTGCATGCACAAGAGGTTTGTGAAACATGACATACTTGATTATGTGACTATATGATTACTTGCATCGATGAATCTTGGTGAATGTTGTGATTATGTGAAATTGTGTACTTGTAAATATTGTTTGGTTATGCTAGTACACTTGAGATAATAATGTTGATGTGATGATTCATTGTTGGATGATTTGATTAAGAGATTATTTATTTGACCTTGAAAATGAATAGGTGTTGATATGCTACGTTGAAGTTTGATAATATTCACATGATGTTAGCATCTTAGAATGATGAGTATATATATGTATATGTAATAAATGAAATCCTTGAATGCTATTTATTTGATTATATTTTATTATGTGGAATATTATCTAACTCCCAGTGGTCGTTTGATTGATCGCCTACCCATTTGTATGAATGATGTAGACGGCGTGCATGATTGAGTTTCTTTTGCTTGTTAGTGCTTGAGGACTAGCTTGGAGCTACCTCTTTGTTTTGCTTGGAGTCTAGTCGGCCTCTGATTTACGAGTGTCGGGACTTTTGCTTTTGTGTCATTTATCTGTTGTTGAATTTATTTGCCGAGAGTGTTGTCATGTATTTGAGACCTAAGACATGGTGTTGAGATGTTATTTTTCATGTACTTGAAGATGATTACATGTTGCTGAGATATTTATGTATGAAGATTTTCCGCTACGAGTTTTATGAAAACCGTATTGTATGCATGTTTTGAGAAATGATAACGTGACATCTTAAACTCTATTGAATAATTGATTTATTTGCATTTATTGCCTTCGGGGATTAAGGGTGTTAAACCGTCATCAATCTATTTCATCTCCTCAATCATAGCTAGTTAGACTACTTTCAGTTAGTTAAAAGTTGGTTATAACCGGTTACTTGATTAGCAAGTGATTGATTTCTTTACTTCTTGAATAGTAAGCTTCTAACTAACTTGACCGTTAGATCTAGCCTCTTTGAAAGAAAGAAAAAAACTTGATCGTTAGATCATTCTCCATTTTTCTCAGATTTTATATTAGATATACAGAGTTAGTTAAAATTTAGTTAGTTAGTTAAAGTTAATTCATATTAGTTTAGTTAGTTTGTTATGTCTCACAAGCTCTATATAGAGCATTTCATGTAATCATTCATCATCTTTAAAAAAAAAAATGTAATCATTCATCATCTTTTGATCAATATCATTTTCTATGAATTTTACACTTGAGCTATAATGCTCTATTACCTCTTTTCTCTTAATATTACAATATTCTTTATAATTTGATCACATAACATGGTATATATCACGAGCCTTTTGTGAGTTGGCTCACACTTCCATTTTCTCGCACAATCATGCGTTTACATTGAAGATTTTATCTGCTTTTTCTTGCGATTCTCTGTAATTGCTTGTTTCTCTTTGCAATTACTCACGAATTCCTTTTAAAGAAGAAAAGTGAACCAAAGGAACTTACGAAGCCACTATGACTGCAAACTTCATAGTAGGAGATTAGCCGGCATGTATTTGACATTGTTCATAGATAAACTCTTCTTGAATCAAACTGAGATTACTCTGTTTCTCCATATTTAATGACTTAAACCATTAAAATTAGAGCATCTGAATTCAACACAGTATCAAACAATCAATGAATGTCTAAAAACATTGCCTAACAGCTAGAATATGTCCAATATAACAAATCATTCTTATTGCATGCAATAGCCAACTTAATTATTTAAGCATGAATTATGTGTGAGAAAGTCCTTCTACTGATTTCCTTGATAATGAATCTATAACAGGTTAACACAACTAATCGCGTCAAAATAATTGCAGCCAAAATAATTTGATATATACTCAAAATCAAATCATGAAAAAGTACAATTTATTGATTTATACATCAATTCTGGTCCAATTTAGATTTGAACAGCTTGGTTTGTCCTTATTGCTCCTAAATCAAAAAATGCATGAACTAGACACGCAAAATAACATGCATTTTTCACAATTGTTTTGATAGTCTTAAAAGAACAATTCATCCACAAACAAATAATTCCACATTGAGAAATAGAGGCTGGAAATTAAAAATTTTAGATTGAGGAAACAAAGCATCTGTATGAGATATTAAAATTCATGGTGATACAAAAGCATATACACTCTCATATCCATCAAATAGAGTGCTGACTGATATCAAAAATGATTTTTAAACATTTTTTAATATATGATTTACAATAAGATAACCAATAATTACATCTAGTGTGAGATAGCAGGACTTATAAAGACCAATAGAAGAAAAACTAAGCCAAATGCACACACTACAAATTTAATAACAACATTAAGCAGCAGATCGCAAACTTCATTACGAAAAATGGCTGAAACATACAGATATTGAGTCCTTGGCTGAAAAATGACTGACTTCCACCTACAAACTCAAGGCCAACTTGACTATCCCCAACACTCCAATAATCTACACATAAAATCTGTAATCCAATGTCTGAAACTACATTTCATAAATCCACAACAACTATCAGTGCCAACTTTATCATATACGAGATAAACTGTTGTTTTCTTCACAGTGAAACTGTTCCCAAAAACAACAACCACCTTCACTTTGTTTCCAGGTTCTAAACTTGATATTACTCTCTGCCTCTCCTCGTCTTCAAAGGAAGCTAATGCCTCACTCTTATATAGCTGCAGACCGAATGACTCTATGAAATTACGTTGCTACTTACACATAGTACAGGTAACGTAGGAGACATTTCTATTTTTCCCCGGGGAGATCTTTAGAATTACCACTGCTTAGCTTTCAATTTGCCTCTGACCATCAAATGAAATGTGAATAACCCGTGTCTTCCCCTTTTTGAAACGAAACAAGGAGCGCTGAATAGTGGCCTTTGTGTAATTTTTCACTAACACATTTTTAAGACCATCGGACGTTATGTTATCCGGAGTTGAAGAATAGGCAATGCACATCAATGACTTCAAGTTATGCTCTTCCACTTGAGGGACTTCAAAAATTACAGAGGGGCCATCACAGTTGAAGCTTAAGCAATCTTGATAACTATCATTGACGAGCACACAACCACCATGCTCATCGACAGTCATATTCTGTACAAAAGTATATAGGATCAAGATTTAATTAAACAATATAATTTTTCGGTCACAAGGGGAACCAATAATAAGATGCACATCAGATTGAGATAAGAACAACAGCACAATTGGATTAGACACACATGTTCATCCAAAACTGTAAGACATTAGGTGTATGGATCCCTAATTTACATATTACCCAACAGTCACTCACATTTTCATCTAATATATAGGACATCTTAAATACACATCACACACCAACAATTAACAATAAAATATAGGCAGGGGGAATAAGTGAAACCTGTAAAATTTTCTCTTTTAGAATATTGGCAACTTGGCAATTCATTCCCAGTTGAATCAAAAGAGATTTAAGGGAATGTCTTGATACATGTGATGTAGTTGCAGTTGGTTCCAATTCTTTAGAATTTGTGGCATATAAAGCATCCAAAATTATTGTTGCATCGTGAGAAAGTTGATTTTCTGAGCTGCACTCCATCCAAAGACTTCGAAGAATTGGAAGGTACTTGGAAATTGATAATAGTTCGTGGGAACTACTTCGTAGTACATCTAAAGGAACAAGAGATGACATCCAAGACGAAATAATAGACGGAAACACATCATGCGAGAATCCTTCATAGCCACATAGAGAAATATATCCAATGCTTTTTAACCTAACTACTGAAAAGGGTACTCTTTTTATTGCAGTGTTATTTGCAAGCAGAGTGGTTAATGATTCCATTTGTTCAATGTCCTCTTCCAACTTGTCAATCTTTAAACAACCAGAAAGAATGAGAGTTTTCAAAGATTTCAACTTATATATGCTTCTTGGGAGGTTACATAGGCTAATACAGTCTTCCAGATTTATCAGAAGAATTTGATTGAGATATCCAATGCTAGGACAAATCTCAGACAGCATTGGACAATCTTTGAGTTCTAGCTTTTCAAGATTAGGCAAGTATAAAAAGTCTGGGGTCTGTGTCAGATAATGAGAATGGCTAAGGTTTAGGATTTTCAGCATCTCCATCCTCTGCAAGAACATAAATATCATAGAGAGAATTCAGGGAAAAAGCTTACAAAAATAAATGGAAGCATTTACCAGGAAAAGTTAAAACAGTACAGGAAATGCAAAAAAGTGGAACCAAAATTAAAACCTGGGTCTCTTTCCACACATGTCTGATATTGCTATTTTCTAACTCAATGGAAACTATATTTTCTTGATAAAAGTTTGAAGGTAAGGATGCTAAAGGAAATCCATCCCAACTCACCCATCTAAGATTTCTTGAAAGATACTTCAAATCTCCATCAAGTTGTACTCCAGCAAGTTGAAACAATCTTAGTCTATGCATCTTCTTAAATGCTTCAGTATTAAAACGTTTTGAACTAGCTATTGGCAACTTTAAAGCTAATCCTTCAACAGCTGTTGTTCCCTGTGAAATATAATGGACCATAACGTAAAGCATGAAGCGAAAAAACAGAGGCAAAACTTGTGACTAAACCAACCGTTTGTTAGAAGTCATAA
>Ga0315914_1005240_pt1 | contig 18966 bp, 6 predicted proteins | sample MpolenodulesMG_FD_203920 | JGI IMG/M metagenome (GOLD analysis project Ga0315914, IMG submission 203920) | Medicago polymorpha root nodule microbial communities from Los Angeles, California, United States - elongated nodules | ecosystem: Host-associated > Plants > Roots > Nodule | place: USA... | reverse complement strand
TTTTTTTTGTTACGTAACTATATACTTATCTAATGTTAATTTTGTCTTATATGAATATTGATAATTTTTTTAAGGACGAATATTGATTATACTATATATATAATTATAATTAATATATTATAATATTGTTTTTTACATCTTGATTAATTTTATCAAAAAAAATCTTGATAATTGTGGTTCGATTCTTTGATTTTTTTGTTAAATTAAAAATATTTAAAATTTCAATAATTGCTTATGTAATGTCACATCCAAACACTTCAATTTATGTAAGTACTTTTTAGTGTACATATCGAAACATAAATAGCTTATCAAGTATAAGAGTTTATGATGTAAGCTCTAATGTTATAAGCCCTAATGCTATAAGCATCTATATAAGCTATTTATCCAAACGGGGCCTTAATCCAAATGAATATGTTTCTTAATGCACTCATACATTTGAGGCGCATGTTGTATAAAATTCTTAGCGAATATTACCGAATGATTGGGATATGCGAATGAAACCATTTCTCTGTTTTTAAGAAAGACTAATGATATTTGTACAATAAAATTGCAAAAACTTTTAGGACAAATTTCTAATTTTTATCTCTTTTTTATGAACAAAATAATAAGAAAGAGAGAGTAAGAATACAATGAAAGAGATGTCCTAAAAACATTCTAAAATGAAGTTGTCATAGTTGATGTAGATGATATAAATAGGTCACTACCAAAAAAAAGATGATATAAATAGGCAAAATTACTACCATGTTTTTTTTTATCTTATTTATTTGTAACACTTGAGTCATTTATCTTTTTTTGTCTCGTTTAGATCATTTATTGAGTCCTTTATCTTTCATTTTGTCTTGTTCAAATCTTTATCTCTTCAAATATGTACAAGTTAGTCATTTCTTCATTTTTTTTTATTAAAAAAAGTGTTGAGGTGGCTCACCATCTCCATAGGTTTATCTTCCTCACCATCATCATCTTCAATCTTCGTCATCATCTTTTTTTATCAAACTCAGAAAATTCAAATCAAAAGACTAAGTTTTAGTGTCTCGAATCAAAACATAGAAAACACTAATCCTAATAATCATAGTTGCAAGCCACATCAGCGTTTTTTTAATGAAAATGAAAGGAAAAAAAAGGACTAACTTGCAAACATTTCAAAAGATAAAAGATTTGAACGGAAAAAAAGATAAAGGATTGAACTGTTATAAATAAATAAGATAAAAAACATCTGAAATAATTTTGTCATATAAATATTATAAGAACACTAAAGAGCGTATGAAATTTTTTTGATTGAAGCAATGGTTTGAGATGGAATTTTTTCCCTCAAAATTACATATTGAGTATTGAAGAATAATATTTTATGAATCATGAAACCTATATAGCAAAATTGTGAAAGGGTTTTATATGGACAAATCACGTTTGTTGTGCACTTCAATAGTTCTAAAGTCACTAGACCGAAACAAAGATAAGTTTAAAACTTGGAAAAAAATATGAAGAGTTAATTGGTCTATGGCCTATTCTATGTGACCTCCAAGAAACCGTCCATTTGTTCAACCATATGAAAGGAGAGAAGCTTATCCGATTCTTAAGATTGATCTTGAGAATCATTATGATTGTATTGAGTAGATTTTTATCATGTATTTTTGGTCTAATTCTCATAATGAAATTTAGCTCTACTAAGAAAGGTAGATTCTACTTTTATAATTTAATCTCTAAATTATTCAACGTCAAAATCATTTTTAATTTAATACATAAAAGCAATACTCTTACAAACGATTATTTAAAAAAAAATCCTTTTTTTTTTGAAGATCACCCGAAAAAAATAATATTTGCACCACCAAAAAAATCCTTAAAATACAGTTTTTTTTTTTTGTTTCTGAATACAAAAAAGAAAAATCCTTAAAAAAGAAAAACACTAAAAAGAACAAAGAAAAATAAAGAAGAGAAGAAGAGAAAAACATCGAAACGCACGAGTGCAAGTTTAAACAAACAAACACTAGTGTTGTGTCGTAAGTAACTTGAATCTTTGCCGTGTCTACAAAATTCAAACCATAAACCTTCCTCCTCAATCTCTTCTTCGCATTTTTATCTTAAATTGGGGATACAACTTTCTAGATTTGAATTTGTATCGAGAATTTTTCAGTACAGTTTGATCTCATGGAAGCTGATAGGTATCCTTCATTGATTCAACCTTTACTGATGCCCAGTGACCACTTTGGTCCAATCACTTATTAGCACAACAAATTTCATTGTACTACTATAGGCTCAGCTCGTGCAATAGTTGTAGTACAACTAACTTTCTGTTATAGTTGTACTATAATTATTGTACGAGCTGAACATATATAGTTAAGAGAATTCAATTATTCTTTTGTCTTTTTTTAAGACTATAATTATTGTGTATTGTAAATGTTTCTTTTCGTAATGGTGTTGAATGTTTTACCAGATTAAATACCCCAACCACCTTTGAGATGCCATTGGAGGTTTTAGGCCACGATTTGCAGTTTGCTCAGGTATTGTACTGTCTTTAATACTACCTCTTTGAGGGAAGGTGTATTTTTCTGCAATAGGTCGATGGAACTTTTGAAATTTTGTGGGAGAGTTTAAGGAAACGTTTTATTTTCATAAACTCTCTAGGATAGCTTATGAAGAAGTTTGACTTTATTTTATCTTTTGTTATAGAAACTAGACTAGAAGTAGCTTATACATAAATGCTTATGTTGTAAGTGCTTAATTAAACTGTTTACTCAAACAAGGTCTAAGTAGTGAAATGTTAGCTTATTTCACCCTCTTCATGTAATCCAAGTGAATATTTAATTTCAGAAGAAATACTAACGAGTCGGATGATTTATAACTAATTGGAGATGCTCCTCTTAATTTACTGAAAGGTTGAATCCAAAATCTTATTGTATCACATTGAGGGTATAATTTGTGTAAAATGACAATAGTTACTGCTTAATTAGTTAGTGTTCTCAAAATCTTTGGGAAGATTAGAAGTACCAAGTAGATGTAGGGAAACAACACATTGCACTAGAGATGAACCTCCTTGAGTTTTTTTGAAACCATGATTGACCAAAAGACACGCGCCTTATTCTGTCATTGCTTCAACTTATAGGCATTCGGATAATTATGATTTTATATCTCTCTAATCTGACTGTTTTATTTTGAATAGGACCCCAATTCTAAGCACCACGGAACTACAATATGGGATGCATCACTTGTGTTTGCCAAGTTTCTTGTAAGTTGTCTATCTTCCTCAAATGCTCTAGAAAGTTTTGTCATTTTTTCATGAATTAGATTGTTAGATCTTAAGTTGATTTTCATTATATGATGTTATAATTTAATTGGTTTACTCTTTAGATTATCAATTATTAAAGCATATATAATGCATGCCTTATAATTTTGGCGAGTACATGAAGATGAAGTATAATAGTGATAAGATTTAAAACCTAGATGTCAATATAACAGTAATTTCGCTACTGTGACCAGAGAGCCGAGAATGGGTTCACGGGTACTGGTTTACAGACGTACTTTTGCAAATTAGTTTGTTCAAATTCGTACACAACTTGCAAAGCATGGAAATAGCTCAGGAAGAAATTGGTATCAAAACCACTTAATGGAGTAAAGGACACCGCGCTATAATTTGTTGTCTGTTTTACACTGCTCTTTATAGATAATCTTGCCCCCTATTATTCACAAACTTTTGACGCGGCATTATGATAGGACCCCAAATGAGAAATGTGGGCCAAATAGGCTGTTAGCACAGCAGCAACCCATAGGCCTAATATGTAGGTGGTTAATACTAGAAAGAATAGGAATGGGAGAGTTGGATTGTCCACGTGGAAGGGAGTGAGAAAGATAGGATAACAGTGTATAGGGATTCTGTTATAGGGGTGCTGAGTAGAGAGAGAGAGAGAGGGAGATATGGATGAGAGTCATAAGTTGGTTAGAACAGAGAGCATTGGTTCTCTGAGAAGCTATGAAGCACTGACACAACATTGACACGGACACGTCGACACAGCTAATGTAAAAAATATAGGACAGCACACCACACCACATATATATTAATTTCTTTATAAAATATCTAAACTGAAAATCAAAATACATACGTTTGCATCTACCTTAGCTATTTATTTCATTAAAAAAAGTTTTAAAACAAGATAGGACATTTTTTTGACATTTATTTATCCATATCTACTGTCGAAAAAGGTATAAACGTTGTAATCAACTTTAATGTCTGTAGCCCATTATTGATCAACATTTCTCAACACATCTTTAACTCATGTAAATATGTCTAAGGAGTGTCTACGGTGAGTGGAAACAAAGAAAACATTTTTCAAACATTTGTCTGAGTTGTCCGACACGCCTTGTACGACTATTATATAGGTATCGGACACTAGTCCAAGGAGTGTCGGAATAAAGGTAAAAATGGTTTTATCTGGGACACTTGTCTGAGTTCTTCAACAAATGTCGTACGAGTGTCATTAGAAGTGTCGGACACCACGACACGCCTAGTCCTAGAGGTGTCCCTGCTTCATAGCTGAGGAGTTTAGCTCTGTGGACTATAGGATCTTCGTTCTAGCATAATTGATTTCAAGTTAATTTCTATTGAAATTTTATATTTTAAAGCATGTGGTTTGTTGTTTTTAACTAAACTAGATAAAAAAATATTTATAACATACCGATTAAAATATTAGAACTTACCACGAACCCAAATACTGTACCGACTATGTATACCCTCCACCTCCCGAAACTTGTACCATGTACCAAAGCGAATTGCAAACCAGCCTTGGATTTATTTTGGAAACCGTACATGAATCAAATTTATTAGAAAGTATATACACCTTTATCACCCATAGTTCTTTTACTTCCAGGAAGTAAAGAACATTGAGAAAAGAGATAACTTATATGACATGAATTAAAACCTAAAAGAAAACACGTTTTCTCTCTTCTTTGGGTTAGATCCTTCGAGATTTGGCTAGGTCATTAAGTTCTTTAGACATTTCATTAACTTTATATTACATTTTAATTTTTTAACTTTACATTATCGTAATTCCTTATAGTGTATCTTATATCATTTTAGGAACGAAATTGCAGAAAAGGAAGGTTTTCCCCTGCTAAACTTAAAGGAAAACGTGTAATAGAACTAGGAGCTGGCTGTGGTGTTTCCGGGTTTGGTGAGTTTTTTCAAATTATTTTATTAAAAGCTTGTTTATTAAATTCATCAACTGTGCCTAAATTCACTCATTGGTTAAAATTGATCTAAGCTATACCCTATTTTATTACTTTTTTTGGCTGGTGTTGTCTACGCTAATCTGCACATCTTTTGCAGCCATGGCTATGCTAGGTTGTGATGTTACAGTTACAGACCAAAAGGAGGTTTTGCCATTATTACAAAGAAACGTTGATCGTAATATTTCAAGGGTTATGCAAAAGAATCCTGGTTTGTCTCTTGAACTATCTTTTTGGACCTTGCTATATAGTATTTAATCTTGTGGTTGTGTTATGTGTATTTGAATGATGATAGTATCTCACCCAAAAATCGTTTGCTTCCAGAGTTATTTGGCTCAATCAAGGTTTCCGAGCTTCAATGGGGAGACGAGAGTCATATTAAGGCCGTTGGTCCTCCATTTGACTACATTATTGGCACCGACGTTGTAAGTGTTAAAACAAACCTTTTCTTGATACAAAGTAGAAAGAATAAATTAACTCATTGACCAATTTATTTATTTTTGACAAAAGATCATTGACCAATTATTAATCGTAATTTAATGTTAAGATCATCTTACTTTTTGTTTTACTTTATTTCATTGAAGGTTTATGTAGAACATCTATTGGAGCCTCTGTTGCAGACAATACTTGCTTTATCTGGACCTAGGACTACTACGGTGGTATGTTACTCAACTATTTATAATTAAACTATGCACCTACTTTTAATTGTGGAGTTGGATTCACTTATTTGATATTTTTATTTATTTTGAATTTATCCATGAAGTTGGGTTATGAGATCAGATCCACCAGTGTCCATGAGAAGATGCTTCAGATGTGGAAAAAAAACTTTGACATGAAGACCGTCTCGAAATCAAAGGTATGTTATATGTTCGTTTCACATCACCATATATATAAATTAATAGGAGAGTTTGAAAATAGCACTTAGTGTCGGTTTAGTTAAGTACATTAATTAACCGCTTATAGCATAAGTGTTTATCATATAAGTGCTTATGTATAAGCTATTTTGATAACAAAATATAAACTAAAGTCAAACTGTTTTCATATAAGCTATAAGATGTTTTAATAAGCTATCCTGAAAAGCTTATGGAAATAAGCTAAAAACAGCTTTTGTAAATGTCATAAGTTGTTTCTGTAAGCTCTTCCAAACAGTCTTACAAGTGCTTATGTCAGTAGATGAGCTCAAATAAGCAAATCCGTACAGACCCTTATCTCTTCACTTTGTGCAGATGGATGAAACATTTCAACATCCAAGCATTGAACTCTTCATTATGGGGTTTAAACCTTTGGCAGAGGGCCCGGAAAACTCGAGTCAAGCTACTGCTGAAAAAAATGATGTGGAAACTGATGTGGAGGATAAAAACAATGAGGAAAATATTGCAGTAGAAGGATCTGGTCTTGTTGAAGAAAATCCGGAGGATCATAGTAAGTCAATTCCCCCAAATGCAAAGCTTAGCGAGTGGGAAGCCAGAAGGTATGGCTCAGTGGCTGCAAGGATTTTACGAGACGTAAAAATATCATGATTTTGAAAGTTGGTTGTGAAGATTTTGTTAGCTTACGAAATATCAGTGGTCTGACGCAGAGGCTTCAATGCGGTGTTCACCTTTACTTACATGTAGGATCACTAGCTGGATTCAGATCTTTCTGTCCATTAAAGTGTAGGTGTATCAATGATGAAGCAGTAACCTTGTTAAGTTTGCCAGAACTGGAAAGCATTTGCATAATGGTTGGCAACTGCACCATGTATATCGCAGTAATTATTATCGTGCATGATAATATATTGCATCTACAAGTTGAGGTCTTTAGAACATGTATTCAATTCTGCCTTTTATACCTAATTTGGATTAATTTTTAGTAACGAGAGTTTATCTATTAAAAGTAGTCTGTTATTTTACTTGAAATTTATCTAAATGGTTTCATAGCTGTTCCTGCCAGGGAACATAGAGATCGTCGCCTAGTAGTGACCGACTCCTTCATTGCAATTGTGCTCTTTCTTCTCTTCCGCTACTCCTGCTTCTCCAACTGTTGCTCGGCTGCTCCAATGTGGAGAGAGGCCTGCAAAGACACTGCTGCTCGGAAACATAGAGATTGTCACCTAGTGATCGTATTTTGTGGTCTAAAGGGGTAGTGTGTTCTGATTGGTCTCGGTGACATCCTCATCCTCTGTTTACATTGTAATCAGGATTAGGTGTCTTTCCTTGATATGTGGATCAATACCGAGTTATTGTCTTATCCTTAAAGTGAGGCTCTATTAGCTCCCATGTTTTGCTGGAAAAGCCTCTCACATATCGGACTGTAGCTTCCGATGGTACAACTTTTACTCAACATATCGGATTCTACTTTTCGATTGCCTTTTTCGCCAGTTTTGAGTAATATGGGAGGCAGATACAGAATTTCTCTAATCCTTATATCGTTCATTTGAAATCTTCGTTTGGGCTAGAATTTTATATGGGCCTGACTTGCGTGTTGCCTTTTGTTCGGCCTCTTTTCATGGATACACGATGACTTGTTTCACAATTCATACCTCCGTCCCTGTACACAAACCCCCTAGACTATTGGCTTATATTAGCTAACAGATATATTGTTTTGAAAATATGCTCCAAGATCAATAGCTTCGCCTTTGCGTTGCTCTGAACGCTTAAATCAATTGCATATTTTAGTCTGGACATATTTTATGTCAACGCGAGATTGGCTCTATTCATCTGCATTAGATGGCATCTCACATCTTTGGTATACCCATAAACTAAATTGAATTTTGAGGAGTGTTGAAGATATCCATATTCATATGTATTGGATGACATCCACTTAGATTAATATGATATGAGACTGCCTTAACTTTTATCAACAGATTAGTTAAAGGGTCTAATTTTAAGTACTCTAGAGTTTGAAAAATCATGGTAAGAAAACCATCACAATTCACAAATTGATGTAGCTTGTGTGGCACATAAAAAGATATGATACCACAAGAAGTAGATGCAATATATGAGGGTAAATCTACAGGGGCTTCTAGTTTGAATTTAGGGTTACTTCTTAGGGTTGTTTCTACTTCACAGCTTATCTAAAAATAGCCCAACAAAGCCATAGATCCCTATACTAGCAAGTATACTATTATTTCTTCTTTTGTAGGAAATATCATATGCAAACTTGTTATGACTAGTACTATTACAATCTTTGGCTTATACATAACATAATCAGGTAAATAGTGTCCTTTCCATATTGTTTTTGGCCTATGTTAGGGATGAGGTTCCTATGCTAGTTGATTTCATGGATTCATAGCAATAGTGTTTGGATTTTCACTTGGAAAATTTTGAACTTTGGTTTGTGTAAAATCATGCACATGAACTTAATTAATCAAATAACACCCTATGGAGTTTTTTAAGAGCTAGTAGTGTCTCTTTCAACAGTATACCACAATAAAATAGAAACTGAGATAGCATGCATTAGTTAAAGTAGCTCAACAATAATTTTTGTTCTATGAATAGAATAACCTAGTTTCAAAACTAATGCCTGTCTTATTTTGTATTGAAAAACAACTATTTTAATAATCATTATAAAATAGTGGCAGCACTGGTGAGGTCCAAGCTCAAATGGAAATTGGATCATCGTCAAAAATAATGTGAGCATGAACGAGCGGAACTGCAGCTGCTCTATAATCGTAGAGGTATACACCATTGACCAAATTATGGGAACAAAGATGTCTCATTGATTTTTGATTTTTGTTTTCTTTTATACTTCTATATTGATTGTTGTATTTTTAGAGAGGTCATATCAAGAGTTATTTTAATGGACGCTTGCAATTTTAAGTTATTCACTCTAATCAAATTATATCTTGAAAGGTTCATTCCAAACAATCTCAAATAAATTCCGTTTAATTTTTCATATTGCTTAAAGTTTAAACTAAACTCGTAAAAAAAATGAAATGCTAAAGAGTCTCTTTGAGGCATTGGATAATAAGAGAATAAAAATAGAAATATTGTATTGAAAAATAGTAAAAAATAATAAATTTAATTTTTTTAAAATCAAAATGTTGTTTAATTCAATATAAACATGCTATTTTTTTGTTTCTTTAACAAATGCAAACATGCAAACTTGTTACCATAACCCAAAAAATAAAATCTTAGTTGAGATTTTAACTTTGTTAGATTGTGAAAATAGATATGATTTTCAATAAATTATTATAGGGAAAGAATACGAGTCAGACTGTAGGAACATTAATTTGAATCAAAATCAATCAAAAGAGGATTCTTTGTGAAATGAAATAGGGCACAAAAAGACAGATGTGATCATGAAATTGCAGGCAATTTACCAATAGTATATGAAGGGATGTCATATCACAAAGATTAACGTGAGGTAGCAGACAACATATATATATGGTAACTTGTCAATCAAGGCAAAAGGACCAAGAAATTGCTTTCAAAAGTGTCAACAGCAACAAATCATTACCATTACTTTGACCATCCTATGATTATGTGTGTGTATTTGTTTAGCTAGAGGTTGTCATTGTTACAACATTACTATTGGATGCCTAGTTACAATAAATTCAAAGTTGCGAACCAATATTTACTAACCACAATAAACAAATCAAATTTTGTTACCCAGTAGTAACTAACCAGTGTGTTAGAAATTAGAAAATATTAAGAAATGCTAAGTAATAATTTGTTAAAGAAGAATATATAACAAACTGTGGTGGACCACGGTTCATCCCAAAAAAAAATTAAAAAAAGTTTTATAGGATAAATTATTATGTTTCAAAATTTTGTAGCATAGAGTAAAAATGAAAGAATAACAAGGCTCTAACTCATTTGTCATAAATAAAAACCAAGTAATATTTATTAATTTTGATTATGTATGAATTAATTGTAAAATATAAAGTTGAATATATTTTTCATCACGACCAAATAATCAAATTTTGATTCAAATTTTGATTTTATTCTCATAAGCAAATCATATTTGTTAGATTAAATTATATTCTCCTCCCCCCAAAGATGCTTGAATTACACTCATCTCCCTTCTTATGTTAAAATATACACTATCCTCCCCTTTTATTCAAAATATATTAGAAAACTTGTCACTCTCCTCCCCTAAGAGAAGTTTAAATTGCATTCCCCTCCCCTCTTACGTTAAAATCTACACTTTACTCCTTCAATATTATTTTTTTATTTCTAATAATCTAGAAAAAAAATAATAATCAATCACATTTCGAAAAAAATAGTATTGCAGGTCTATTTTAATATAATCAAAATTTGAATACAGATTTTTCGCTATTTTTTATTCACAATTTCATTAACATGTAGTTTTAAATCCTATTATAAAATATGAAACAACCCAAAATAAAATTAAAATATGTGAAAAATTACTAAAGACAATAAAACATGGTTATTTAAAAGTTAATTTTATACCCTAAAATATAAAATCAATAGCAAAATATTTAAATTTTAATTATCATTGATAGTTAAATTATAAAGAAATGAATTTATTGTCTTTAATAAAAATATTTATTTATGTTAAAATAGATTAAAGTGTAGTGCATATTTAATTATTAGAAAGATGGTTGTAATTCAAGCATCTTATAAAGAGGGGAGTATAAAGTTTAGTTTTTAAGGGAGGAGAGTGTATATTTTAACATAAGAGAGGATGAGTATGTAATTCAAGTTTTTCTTACAGAATGAAAATGTAATTGTAGTGGTTTACATCTCCCCATTATGTGTTATAATCATACTTTTAAGTCACTCAAAATGCTTACATAATTACTTTAGATTTTTAAGATATGTATTTTAATTTCTTGATGATCAACTTTGTATTTACTTCTTTAAAAAAAACTATCTTTAATGCTTATTAAAATATAAATTTTGTACTTATATAAATTTTGTACTTATATTTATATTTGGCTCCACCCTGCATTTCAAACAAATTTATTATTCTATTAAATTTGTTTACCCTAATTTTGTTAAAAGTTACTGTAATAAGAGACACCCTTAAATTTTTGTTACGAGCAGCATGATGCTTGAAGTGACCGATTGAACATTAGTTTCCCTTTATACAGTGAATTTACTTAGCATGCACGTGTGGGGAGTCTGAGCCAACCCTGTCGTAGGGGGGCCTCTTTTAGAGTTCAGAATATAGGACACGTTTAGGACACTCAGAGTCAGAATGTTTCAAAATTTTGTAGCATAGACATAGAGTAAAAATGTGCGAATATCAAGGCTCTAATTCATTTGTCATAAAAATCAAGTAATCTGTGAATTAATTGTAAAATAAAAGGCCGAATATATTGGTTTTTATTTCTGATCCTAATGCTAAAAATATTTCATGTCTGACCCTTTTTTATATAAATCTTAAAGAGGTCAGATATGAAAGGAAAAAAAATTGGCCTTAGGGTTAGAAGAAAAAATTCGAATATATTTTTTGTCACTACACTATTTTTTTTATACTAGAATGAATTAAATATTATTTTTTAAATATGAAAAACTCTATATAAAAGTGGCAAAAATTTGGTCTATAAATACCCGTAAGTTTAACTCAGTTGGTTGGAATATTGCATATTTTATGCAGAGTTGGGATTCGAACCCCAGACACAGTTGACAGAATGGTGAAAAAAAATTGGTCTATATTTCAAATTTGAATGTAAAAAATCATTCAAAATACATGTGGATTTAGCAACAGAAATTAAAAATGCTTGCATAATAATTTTGGAACGATTAAAATGTTCAATTTTTTATAGAGACAAAATACGAAACATGATAATTTTTTAAAGATCGAAAACATATTTAAACCTAAAATATGACAAATAAATTGGTTATAAAATAATTTATTTTAAATATATACATTTATAGGCTATAATTTATTGAACTGAAAGACAAAGACATCTCTGTATGTAGAATCTCAATTTGGTTAGAACCTCTTTGACTTTTCTCTCATTTCTAATTCTTCCAATTTCACTTTCACAATTCTGTCAACTTCATTTTTTTTTTTTTCATTCATAAAATCCACTCTATACAACTCTGAATTCCAAACTTTTCTGTTACTATCATCATAATAAGGTCAAGCAAATTAATCAGTGCCTTTCAAAATAGTATTTCCATAATCTTCACAAGTCACAACACAAAACTATAGGCTATATTATTTCCAAAGATATGTTAACGTTGCTATACTCAATATTCAAAGTCTTATCTTGAAATAAGTAGTAATATTAGACCTTTCCATCATTACATATACAACTTCATTTTCTATCTCCCTTGCTTCGGACATGAAAACAGCTTCAAATTTGACTAGAATATTTTATGCTGTTCATGCATCTGACAACAGAAACAAGGGAAGGAATACAAAATAAAAAATGTTTATAAAACAATGACATTTTCTTTTTTTGGTACAAAACAATGACGTTTTCTTTAATAAACGTTAAATTTTTTTGTGTCTAAAAATAGTGACATTTTATATTTAGTATCTATAATTAAATTTCATAAGTATAGTTCTAGTCTCTATTCTAACAATCATTTATAAAACAAAGTGATATCCTTCACAAAAAAACATAGTGATACGTTTAGTCTCTCAAAGAACTGAAAATTAGGTCATATTAAAGCATATTAGGAATTAAAAATAAATATTTAATTAAAATTTGTGTTAAATTTTTTGAATTAATTAAGCCAAATAATATCATGCCCTTGTCGTATTCCAAAACCTACCAAGTATAGTGAACTAAAACTTTTGCCTACCTCCGTGGCGCCTTCTAGTTCTATAATTTGCTTATTGACTCTTTCCAACGTATTTCAACCCTAAAGCCTCTGTTCAGAATACTTCCTAACTTTCAATCATGGTGGTTTCTCAACTCCTAATCCTAATTAAGATGGTGGCTGCTCAACTCCTAATCCTAATTAAGATGAAAACCATGATGCTTAGTAGTGTTATTCATGCATTTTGCTCATTTCATTTCTTGCATAGTGATGTGCACTTTTGGTGGTTGTACCTATGTTTTTATCTTGACAATTTTCCCGGTTTATGTTTTACGTTATTGAACTTGTGACTTTATGATTTTTATTCCATTGTGTCTAAATGTTGACTTTACAATTAATATAGGTGTTCCTTTATGCATTGATACGTGTATCAAGGTTTTAAAAAACAGTTCTTTATTGGAAAAAAAAGGCCGTGACAAAAAGGTATAGGTAGTAGCAGACACATATCTAGTGTGGGGGCAATGGGGTCAAGCGACCCCACTTGCCTCCACTTATGTATTGTATTTTTAACCCAAAATTAGATATATATATATATATATATATATATCTAATTTGACCCCTTTATATAGTATTATTGTATTCACATAGTCTATTTATTACATTACAAAAAATTACTAAATTAAGAAGGATCCTAATTAGTGTTCTAAGAGCACTAGTTAATAAATTAAAAGTAGTTTTTTTTATAAAAAATTGTTATAATTATTATATCGATACAAACAACGCTTATTTTTAAGATAAAATTTTCTTTATAAAATCTTTAACCAATTATCTTAGATCATATCGTTGGCAAGACCATAAAACTACTATTCTTATATTTGTTGAAAAAGGTTGTGACTGACACTACGTTGCTGGTGAAAAAATAATTAATTATGGTTATATTTTTTATACTCCGCTAGAAGTGGACAAATATTTTTAAAAAATCAACACTTTAGGGCAATTATAAACATAACTTGTATAATTTTCGCACACTTACACGTTTATAAAGTTTTAAATAAATTTTTATGATATAACTTGACCCCACTTATTAAAATTTCTGGATTCGTCACTGGGTAGCAGATATTACTGCTTTTCATCGTTTTTACAGAGTGAACAAAAAACACGACGAAACGCCGTTTCGGCCGCAAAAAAAATGTCGTTCATGACAATAGACATAGAATCTGGATATTTTTCAATTGAGATTGATGACAGTAATATTTTTTTTAGTACATATTTGATCATAAATTACACAATGTTATCTCCTTATCTAGTTTAGAACTCCAAATCTATCTCTAGTTTAAGTTATTTACGTTGGTATCATTATTTAAGAGTTGTGCAATGTTGTGATTAATTCACACCGCGACAACCGCAATCTGTATTGCAACACCCGTAACAGTTGAAATCGTGAAATTCTATACGCGACCGCGACCTTTATTTAAAATCTTGATGTGTATAAATGCCTTGAATGCGTATCTCCTTATTTGGTGTTGTCAAAGGGGGAGATAGTATATGTGTTTTTTTTAATTTTATGTATGGCTAGTTTAAGGGGGAGAATGTTGTTACAACCTTGATCATATATGTTTGGTTTTGATAATGTTTGGTGATGTCTAGTTTTGATAGTTTGATCCATATTGTTTTCGTTTCATTGTCTTAACCTAGCGTGTAAAACATGTAACACTCTAAACCCTTAAAGCGATAAATTACGTAAATAATACAAATCATACAAAGGATTTAGATGCTACTTCTTCTATAAGTTTCAAAACATACAAAAATATTTTTCCAAACATTGCAGCGAAATAATATCATAACATATCAACATTAGCTAAATAAAACCTCCTAGTAGCCATGCCACATAATCATAATACATCTCCAAATATAAAAATTCAATCTCAACATACTGAGTGATAAAATCTCATAAAGTCAGAAAATGTAAATAATGAGAGACAAACATCTTAAATAGAGCCTCACACACTAAGACTCTGAAAGCAAAAGACGAGGTAACTCCAAAGCTAACTTCCAACATACTCACCAAGCAAAACAACTAATCATGCACGTCGTCTACCCATACATACGAGTAAGGTAGGCGGTCAACCAAACGACCACTGAGGTTAGATAACATTTCACAATTAAAGCATAATCAAATGAAATTATAATGGCACAATTAAGTTCAAATGATTAAATCACGCTTCATTAAATTATTCACAACAAACTAGCATCATCGATAACATCAACCATACAAGTGTAATAATGATCCAAGTATACTTTCACATCTTCACATATTCACCAAATTTCACCAAGCATATAATTCACCAAGTTCACCAAATGCATATAAATCATCAAGGTTCACCAAACACATATTCAAATACGACACATTTAACCGATTGTCAATGTCGTCACCTCAAGATACAACTGTATCATAGTCATCGTCGTTGGATATAAATATCCTAGTCATATTCATTGAATATAAATATCATACTTATGAATGCATGAACATATGATTCAATAATGCATATGTTCACTCAACAAATCATTGTCGTTTTTCAAACATGCAGTCATCATCAATATCATCGTCATTTTGCATGTAAGAATTCATCGTCATTAATAAACCATCATCATTAAATTCATCATCATAATCATCATCATCAACAACAATCACCTCAAAGAAACAACAAAGTTTCAAAGTCACATTTCACATAAAAGACGGACATCTAACCGCATCATGATATTCATCACATTAGACACCCAATCATCATTGATTCATTCTTATTCTATCATATCATTCTAAGCATGAAGTCAATTTCAAGTTATCCGGTCATGAAACTACATTTTAACAAAGTTTGTCTATTTTCACAACTTTCAACATTTTCTAAGTAATTCACCAAAGACAAGGCATACATGTTCAAACACATCAACAAAGCATACACGCCAATCACATATGATCACAATAGCATATACATATCCACATCCTAAGCCAATTCCAATTAATTCCAAAATTTCACTAAGTTTGTCTCATTTTACCATTTTCCAAAAAGAATTCAAATTTTCAAAGCAAGACCAAGTTATAGTTCATGAATACCATTCAAAACCATTTTATAAATCATAGTTACAATAAACAACTCTAACCCCACCCTTTTTCCTTGCTAAAAATAGAGTTTCGGAAAATTTGTATTCTTGAACATTTTTCAAAAGTTTTTGATTCGATTAAAAAAAAAACCAATCTCAATCAAATTCATTTGATGTTTCCAAAGGTTTAGAAAGCATACCAACAATTAAATACATCAAAAGAATCATTAGGAAAGTCCAAATCGACCCCCTACTACCTGGAACACTCAAAACATGGGGTTATGTAGTGTGAAACTCGCCACAACGAGCTAGAACTCGCCCAGCGAGTCACGCCAGAAAAGAAACCATGTTCTTGGGTTTTCCCTCTCACGAACCCATCATTTTTCACCCCAAAATTCCGTTTTTGATCCCCTTTTACCAAAACTCTTCCACCAAACTTGTTTATTAGTTAACATACATCAAAAGACATTCAAAACAACAACAAACATGGAATCAAAACATCAGTTCTCATCAAAATGATCATTTTGTTCATATTTCACCAAAACTCACATTTTCTCATTTTTCATTCAAACTTCACAAACAACTACATCAATTCAAACCCAAAAAAAATACACACATAAATAATAATTTATGAAGTGAATTCAAACATGTTTCAACAATAATAACTCATCAATTCATGATTCATACTTAAATAAGCAAAAATCATCAAAACAGCTTATCACAAACAACTATAAATCTTAAGAACATAACATATCAATTTCATGAAGTTTATCATACCCAAAAATTCACATGAATTAGGAGCACGAAATTCATCATCAAAAATCACAAAAAGTCATAATTCACAATAATCACTTATGACCCATAATTGAAAAGATGAAGGTTATAGCTTAATTATGAAAAGGATCTATCCCCATTACCTCTAGGTCTTGAATCCACTAGCTTAAGCTTCAATCTCCTCCTAGCTCTTCAAACCCCAAACTCCCTCTCTAACTTCCTCTTCTTTCCTCTTGTGATCTACTTTCTCTGATCTCTACCTCTTTTTTTTTTTTTTGTGAAATGAAATAATGAATGGCTTAACCTAATTTCTCATAAGAGTTATGTTTATATACCACCTTCTAATTGGGATAAGTTTTTATTTGTCATAATGAGCTTAACATTCTTACCAACTAGCTCACAAAAGCTACTATTCACTTGAAACGTTAAAACACTGAATAATTACTATCTCTAAATAATTACCCTAACTCATTAGTAACTTAGTAAAAATAATCATTCTCACTAAAACCCCAAAAATAACCTTCGTAGTAAAATGACTAAATTACCCTTACTTGCCAAATGACCAAAATAACCCTTAGTATAAAAATGACTAAAATACCCTTCTAGACCAAAAATCCAATAGTCCTGAATTAAATACACACAAAGACAAATAACCACACATAAACACATAACAAATAAATAAAATAATTCTAGCGAAAAGCGGGTTGTTACAAAGCACATGAAGACATGTGATCTTACATTATTTTCAACATATTTTTCAGTCATTTTAGTCATGTTTTGATCCAAATGAGAGGAGTTTTAGAAAAGTTGCATATGATTTACGTGACATTTTGTAATGTTTTCATTTCGAGTCATGTAACTAGTTTTCCTAAAACCAAACAGTGTTACGTGTTTTTGATGTAATTCAACTCAAAATCGTGCAAATCGGCAAAACAAAATATCTCTTGAGGATTTAGGAAGACAATGGATGAAGATTCAAGAGGCCTCTAAAGACATTACAAAGTAGGGAAATTTTAAGAAAGAAAACATTCAAAAAGACTAAGAAAAAGGCAATAGCGCACTGAATAATAGTAGTGTGCCCCCCCAGGCGTGTCGTTGTCTGCCATTGGTGTGCGGTACAATACTAAAATCATTGTTTTTGCACTGACGCGTGAGGCGCGCCTTCCCAAACGCGAGGCACATGCGCCTTTGGGGGAAAAATAACTTTTTGCTGTTTTTTTTCCTACGGGTTTGAGGAAAAGCCCAATTTTTTTTATAGCAAACCCACATGGAAATTAGTATTTATATACATCTTCCCTCATTCCCAATTATTCATACAGAACGAAGTAGTTTATGAGGATGGCAAGCCCTATGAGCTTCACGGAAAGAGTCTTTCCTCTACCTCAGTCTATAGAGTATATTTTGTAATTTTGTCATTAGTTGTCATGAGTAACTAAACCCTGATTGAGTATTATTCTAAGATGAATCTCTATTAGTTTGTCGAATCTTTTTAATTTATGTCTTATTTAGTTATGTTATAATTTCTATTTAATTATCGTATGCAAAAGTCTTAATGCTTTCATCGGACCTAAGAATTGTGACATGCCTAGGTTTGATATCTGAACATAGAAATAGAGCAAACACTATTTTCTAAACGTTATATATTGAATTTTATTCTTTCCCCCTTGATAAGGTATACGATATAGGGATGCCCGTTTGTAGAACTACTAAGGTAAGAGTATGTGATAAATATCTAAGTTTCATAAATGAAAGTTGGAGCCTTTAGGTGAAAATTTAGGAATCCCAAAATTTTGTTTATGTTTCAATTACCTTTGAGAGATTAATACCCTGTTGAAAGTAAAATCCTCTTTTAAATGTTTTAAAGATAACAAACAAATTTTATCTTGTTATCTACTAATGAATTTTGTGAGCATGTTTCATGAGAATGATCCTGAGAACGTTCTTGCCTCACAAAAATGATCACAAGGCATTTCCATCAAAATATCAAGAGCAAGCAATAGACAAATGAGAACTTTTGCACACATTAAATATCTACATCAGTAAGATCTAAATTGAAATTGATTCTCTTTGTCTCACTAAAGATGAGAATAAAAGATCTTAAGGATAAAGACTCTTTTAAAGCTTTTAAAGGCAAAAATAAATCAATGCAATCAAAGACAAATATGTGCACATGAGCCACAAGACTACAAAGGAATAAAATCTGAATAGGCCC
>Ga0315914_1005239_pt1 | contig 18968 bp, 5 predicted proteins | sample MpolenodulesMG_FD_203920 | JGI IMG/M metagenome (GOLD analysis project Ga0315914, IMG submission 203920) | Medicago polymorpha root nodule microbial communities from Los Angeles, California, United States - elongated nodules | ecosystem: Host-associated > Plants > Roots > Nodule | place: USA... | reverse complement strand
GTGAAGAGAGTTTTTTGTGTGGGAAACGGAGCTCCTACAAAATATAACGAGATGTTTGGATAGCTTTGCGTTAGGAGAAATTAATGAGGGATGTTTGGGGCTGGAGTCCGGAAGAGGGGGGAGGTTTTTGCGGTTAATTCTTGCTATAAGCTTCTAGAAGGAATATTCTTGTAAGATGGTGAGGTGAGTTTAGGCAATGAGGAGGTGTTCGATTGTCTTTGGAGATGTAGAGACCATCCAAATTGTAAGCCTTCTCTTGGACCATGCTCCTTGACCGATTCCCAAGGCGGATTAATCTAGCCGTTCGAGAAGTTTTGGACGGGGAATCATCTAAAAATTGTGTGTTTTGCGAAAGGCTGGAGGAAAAGGCGGTACATCATTTTCTTCATTGGGATGTGGTATCTAATATCCAGCTTAGGGGGATGAGTTGGCTGATTTTACGCTAATTTAAACTAATTTTACGCTAACATACATGAGATTTAGTAACAGTTCAAAATTGTAACTAAATAAAAAACAAATGTTACTATTTAGATCTTGTAACATTTAACAAATGTTAGGTAAAGCCCGTGTTACTAAATGATTTCAGTAACACTTGAGAGTATTACTTGTAACACTTAAAAAATGTTACTTATTAAGTAGCTAATTTGTAGCCAATCTATAGCTAACGGTTTTTGGTGCAATTGTAGCAAATTTTGTTGCATAAATGTTACTGAATAGTGAAGACTGACAAGTTAGATCAATGATCAGTAAAAAATTTATATATTTGATTTCAAAGATTTCAACAAACTAAAATTGATTGACAATGAAAAGAACAAAATACAATATATATCTCTTAAAAAAACCAATAAGTTGTATATCATTGGAAATATAAAATTATTTAAACTCGTAATAATATCATAGCTTCATCAAAGGGAACACATGTCACACTATTGATTAAAGATACTAACAAATAACCATGCCAAAAATCTCAAAGGCAAAGCTCGTCAATCATAGAAATGTACATCTAATTATAAAACAAGAATATTATTAAAGTTGAGTTCAATAACACAAAATCAATAAAATTCAATCCCAATTTTTCATTAATATTAATGCCATAAAACATTAAGATCACTAAACACAAATTGAAACGGATTTCTAGGAAGATACTCACGCACATCTGATGCCTTAAGAATCTGTTCCCTCACATCAACTCTAACCTTAATCAAGTTATATTATCATCCATCAAGCTAAAGAAGCAGGAACAATACATTGGAAGCACTATGTTTATGCCTCTAAACAAACTACAGTGTCAAAAAGTAAATTGCAAATATTTGTTGTGTATAAGAATAAGAACATGCAATTCCATCCTCCAAGACTTCAGGAACAATCTTCCCAGCACCAGTATGTATTGTGAAACTGCAAGTAGTCAATATACCATATTAGTAACAACTACTAGTTAACAAAATCGATAAAAAGCAAAAAGACAATCAATACCTCTTGGACCAATTAGATATAGTGGGTAATGCACCATTATTTGAATTCCACATCAATACAAAAAGGAGAGCCTATAGTTTCTGAATCAAATAGAGAGAACTATTGTTAGCAGAGAACACAGTTCACAGAAACAAGCATGTGATGGACTTTTTATTAGCATTTGTGATGATAAAAGTCATAGAAATGACCAAACTGAAAAATTAGACTAGCATCGGCACCTACACCACAAACTATTTGTTAATTCAATTTGCACTACTACTGCTAAGCATGAAAAATTCAACAAAAATGATGTAAACACTTCTGAAACTAATTAAAGTGTCTAAAATACTATTCTGAGTTGTGACCACGACTTGTGCTTTATTACTTATCAATAGTCTCAATCATTTTCAATCAGCAATCATGAATCAAAAAGATCAAATAAGAACATTAATCATATACAAATCTAATTGAGTAAAGCATCGTGCTTCATACTGAAATAACATTGCAAATATGTACACCATTACAATTAAAATAAGAAGATAGGCAACGGCTGAAGAGGAAACTAAACTGAAACTTTATATCAGGCTTCAGTAAGGAAAGTAACAACAAATAGACAAAAATTGAGTAAGAAATTTTGAGAAAGAGACTAAGGCTGTGCTTAATTTAGGTGACAATAAATCAATGCTTATCTGGTGCTACATTTTGAGTAGTAGAAAGTGGACTACAACACTTTTTAACTCCCTGCCACCAATATATTACCCTATAATCTGAGAAAATTCTAGTTCACCAAATGAAATCTTGGATCTACTTATTCAAACATTAGTGTATGTAGGAAACACACACATTATAATCTAAATCACAATTACAAACAAACTAGAAGTTGAATCACACTATAGTCTGAAAAACATAAAGCTAATTAGAGGGGGTCAAAGTTTGCAACACTAAAAAAATCAAGCATTAAATTGCACAAATTGAAACTAACCAAGACTATTAATATAGTAGTCAGCAGAAACTTATAAGAGAAATTAAAACAATATCTCTTCCATCAATTCAATAACGTGATTTACAAAAACATATGTGCGATCTTAAAAAAACAGAGAGAGGGAGAGATAAGAAAATCGCAGAAGTCATTCACTTTTACTTCTAAGTCCAGATATGCTTGTTTAGATCTAAGTCCAGACAGATACTTAATAACCAGATACAATCTCTTGTCACTGTGCACTAACCACCAGGTATCTTGATAAGGAAATGGCTAGAAATTAAGAATAAAAAATCTAAAGCAAAATAGATCATAACCATTAAGCTACCAAAGAACTGAATGTATAGTATTTTTTGTTCATTCTCATTTTCTCCATTGTATACATTAGAGTGCAAAGGAGTTGTCAATCATAGGTCCAAAATCTATACTATATTTAAATCAATATGTATGTATATCATAAAGTAGAACGAAACCAAAGTAAAATTACCATGATTCGTACCATGAACTGCACTAAAGCATTCCACCAATCCTGGAGCCAGCCTACTCAAAGAAATGCACCAAAAGAATAAGCGAAGAGAATTCATACAACTAGAATTAGAATAATATTAGAATTTGTGGTCAGTCACACAAAATCAATAAAATTCAATCTGAAATTCTCATTAAAATTAATTTTGATAAAACATTAAGATCAGTAAACACAAATTGAAACAAATTTCTAGGGAGATACTCACAACGGCAGTGGCATTATGAGGTGCATGTAACACTTTTTAAAAATGTCACATATGAGATGTTGCAAAAAGTCATGTGTAGTAGTGGTAATTGGTACACATGTCCCTTCTATGAGTGAGATTATGAATTCATTTTATGTTGGCACCGCAACATTGTCATGTGACGGATTTTGACTAAGGGTTGGTTGATTGTGAGTTTATGTTTCTTCCTATTTGACTGAAGTGATAGTTTTTTTTGAAGGAGGATAGATTAGTTTTTTTCTTTTTTTTTTGAATCAGCATAATTTGTTAACACATACCAAGCACAAGACGTGCTAAACAGGGAGGCAACGATACAACAAACAGCCCGAAACAGAAACTGCAACAACATCACACGGCTGCTAAACACGGCTGTTTTCAATTTTAGGTTCGGTTATTTAAAAAATATTTTCTCCATGCTTTTAGTTAGTCAATTTATGCTCTACTTTTTAAGGATGAATTTGTAATTTTCAATTGTTTTTTTAACAATTTTCCTATCAATTTAAGTATTTACGTTCGTATTTTAAGTCAAAGTGATATCTATGAAAATATTAATAATCCCTTTTTTTCTAGAGAATCAATGATAAAATATAGTTTATGCACCAATTTTTTTCTAGTCAAGGTTCATGTACAGTTTTAATTTAGAGAATATTGTTTTTTTTCTTTTGAAATAAATTTAGAGAGTATCGTTGAAAATATTGTTAAAAGCAACCAATTTTATGAATAATTTATATTATATTTTTGGCTAACGAATATGTAATATTTTACCATTTATTATATGTTCTGCTTAGTTTCTACGCGAACAAACATACACTAAGAACCGTCGATTTATTTAAATAAAAAATAATCTAAACCGTCAATTCAAATCTCAAAAGTGTGGCAATCCAAAACCTTGTAATAAAAATATAAACCACACAGAGAGAAAACAACAAACAAAGAGATACTTTCACACAGAAAGAGATAGAGATAGAGCATTTTCAATTTCACAAAAATGGCACAAAAATGCAAGGTTGAGCAAGTTGCTAATGTGACTCATACGATAGAGGCAACCGGGAAGAGTGACTCTGTGTGTGCAAAGAATGACCTATTCGAACACCAAGAGTTCAAGTTCTAATTTTACCGAGTTACTAGATAATGGAAAATCACCATCAAAGAATCAATGCGAGAAAATAGCTAAGCCAAAAGGTAAAGGTATAGGAATGAAAACTAATGGTGAAAATTGTGCATCTGAAGGAGAAACCATTGAATTCAATATCCTTAATTGTGATCCTTCGATAATAAAAAATATTTGTCCCAATGGAGGGGAAATCATAGTAAGAGCTTTCTTCTCCTCCATCGGGACAATATTTTTTATCATTGAAGGATCACAATTAGGGATATTGAATTCAATGGTTTCTCCTTCGGATGCATAATTTTCACCATTAGTTTTCATTCCTATACTTTTACCTTTTGGCTTAGCTATTTTCTCCCATTGATTCTTTGATGGTGATTTTCCATTATCCAGTAACTCGATAAAATTAGAACTTGAACTCTTGGTGTTCAAACAGGTCATTCTTTGCACACACAGAGTCACTCTTCCCGGTTGCCTCTATCGTATGAGTCACATTAGCAACTTGCTCAACCTTGCATTATTTTGCCATTTTCTTGAAAATGAAAATGCTCTATCTCTATCTCTTTCTATGTGTGAAAGTATCTCTTTGTTTGTTGTTTTCTCTCTGTGTGATTTATCTTTTTATTACAAGGTTTTGGATTGCCACACTTTTGAGATTTGAATTAATAGTTTAGATTATTTTTTATGTAAATGAATCGACTGTTCTTAGTGTATGTTTGTTCAAATAGAAACTAAGCAGAACATATAATAAATGGTAAAGTATTACATATTCTTTAGTAAAAAATATAATATAAATTACTCATGAAATTAGTTGCTATGTACAATATTTTCAACGATACTCTCTAAATTTATTTCAAAAAGAAAAAAAAAACGATATTCTCTAAATTAAAATTGTACAGGAACCTTGACCAGAAAAAATTTGGTGCATGAACTATATTTTATCATTGATTCTCTGAAAAAGGGATTAATAATATTTTCTTAGATATCATTTTGACTTAAAATATGAACTTAAATACTAAAATTTATAGCAAAATTGTTATAAAAGTAATTGAACACAAATTCATCCGTAAAAAATAAAGCATAACTTGACTAACTAGAAACAAGAATAAAATATTTTTTCAAGGGGCTGCTAACTTACATCCATTTAAAACCACTAAGGTGCAAGTTAGCAAGCTACACCCACCTAAAATTATTAAGGTGCAAGTTAGCAACCTACACCCACTTGATTATTTCCACTCATTTTTATAAGTATTATTAAGGTGCAAGTTAGCAACCTTCACTAATTTACACCCACTTTCATCATTTCAAATGTTGTTTCCTTAAAAATTTGTCTTTATTATATGTTTTGTACCTTAAGCATGTTATTGTCTTTTTTGTTTCTTTTTTTAAGGATCTTTTTTAAGCTAGTTACAAAATTGTCCTTCTATTTAAAATTAATTACTCCCTCCGTCCGATAATAACTGAGCCAATTGCCAAAAAAAAGTGTCCCAAAATAATTAAGCCATTTCATTTTCCAATACAATATTAATTACTTTTTCCTTTTATAACTCTAATTAATATTACTTTCATCACTTCCAATTCAATATATTCCACTTTGCATTTATGATAATGGAGAATGCATCAATACTTAACAAAAGCATTTAAAACTATTTTTCTCTCTCCTTCATTTATAAATTTTTCCTAATATGTGTGAAATGAGCTTTTGGCTCAGTTAATCTCGAACGAAGGGAATAGAATATAAACAAAAGGGTGTTTTAGTAAATTATAAGTGGGTGCAGCTTGCTAACTTGCACCTTAGTGTTTTTAGGTGGGTGTAAGTTAGCAGCCCCCTATGGGTTTTGCTAGAAGCCACCCATGAAGGTGTCTTTTAGCAACCCCACACCTCAAGATGTAAGTTTCACTTTTTAGTTTAAAGGTAATGATGGTGAAACTAATAGGTTTGAAAAAAGGACCATGGTCATTTGACGAGGATGAAAAATTAAAAGCGTATGTAAGTCAATATGGAGAGGGCGATTAGGATGTCGTTCAAAAGAAAATTAAACTTCCTTGATGTGGTAAAATTTATTGTTTAAGATGTGTTAATCACTTACATCCTGATTTTAAAAAAGTTCGATTACCGAAGAGGAACAGAAAATCGCTGAACTTCAAGCTAAGATCGGACCCAAATGGTCTTTAATGACTTTAAGAGGTTTGTAGATTCTTGAAAAAAAAAATTACTTGAAGTATTTGTCTATCATCATCATCATTATGCAATATCATGCATACATCTGTCGTTTATCATATATTATGCGGTTTGAACATTTTGCTATTTTGATTATATATTATTCCATACGTAGGTTCTTAATTATGGTTCTAGCTATCAAATAATTTTTTTTCTATGAAACTAGCAATCAGATTCTTAATTAGGGTTCCGTGCTTCTCATTTCATATATAATAAATAATGAAGTTTTTAAGGATTTGTACTAACATGAGGTTGTCCAGTGACAAAATGATATGTTTTATACTTAGAGATTTTATTTAAGTGATTGATTTATTTATTCGTGTATTGATCAGGTGATTTAGATATCATAGTATGAATTTATTACTTGTGTCACACACTTTTTTTTTTAAATATTTGTCTAGTCAACAATTCTCATTTAAAGTGAATGAGAGCGTTTCCTTAATTTTCAGTTTTAAATTATTTTCTCTTATTCCCATATTTGTTTATTTGTAGAAGGCATGTTTGGTTTTCTTGTCAATTGGGAAATTGTCTTTGGTCTGGTGGGTTAGGGATCAAGGTCTTGAGGTGGGTGAATCAAGCTATGTTAGGTAAGTGGCGGTGGTGGCTTCTTGTTGGTGACTTTGGGTTGTGGAAGGATATTCTTTGTGCTCACTACGGTGTGGATCTGGTTGGGTCCACTAGGGGAGGGAGTGTCAGGGGGCTTAGATCTTCCTCTGTCTGGTGAAAAGGTGTTTCACTGCTGGAGCCGGAGGCGGTGCCTAACAGTGATTGGTTCTCGGATGGAATCACCCGGGTGACTAGAGATGGAGCTCAAACCTTGTTCTGGGATGATGTTTAGGTAGGGCATGTCTCGTTGAGGGAGAGATTTCCTAGGGTTTTCCAGATATCTACCCAACAATCTTCTTTTGTTAGGTCTCTGTGCTCTTCGGTAGGTGGTAGGTGGGCTTGGGATCTGAGATGGAGAAGGAGGCTTTTTGTTTGGGAGGTTAACCTTTTAGAGGAGTTGCTAGGGGTGCTGGATGGGCATCCCCATTCCGAGGCCAAAAGTCAGGGGGTTCTGGTTTTGGAAGGGGGTTCCTTGCTTCCCTTTTAGCGGGGGTAGAATGCTTCTCCTATCTCGTTTTTGGGTGTGGGTGTTTTCTCTTTTCTTTGGTGTTGGCTGGATGTTGTCCTTTCTATTGTCGATTTCGATATGTGGTTTTCTGCGAATCTTAATTGTTTGTATTATTGACTTGATTTAATTTTTATAATATTATATTTTGTCATTAAAAAAAACTGTGCATTAAGCTTGATGAGTACCATGCATATTTGTAATTGGTATTGTTTAGCCTCTTTTCTCTTAATTGGTTTATTTTTGTACTACTTTGTTTCTAGATATAGAACCCTTTTGAAAAAAATTACAAGAACTATGAAAATTGGTAGTAGTATTTATTTTATCCATTAAGAGATAGAAAGTTATTTTATGCTTTCAACATAGTATTTGTTTATTTTTTGACAAATTCGACATCATATTTATGGTTGATTGAAAAAAAAATCTCAAATTACAGGGTTAGAATATGTACTTTTTATTTTACATGGTTATTTTTCAGACATCACATATTTTACAAAGACAATTTAAGCAATTAACCCTAAAATAAATATGGGTATGTTAGTAAAGAAATAGTTAATTAAAGTAATGGTCCCTATAAATATTCAAATTTTCATTTTAAATCCCTCGAAATAAAATCACACATTTTAATCTCTTTAACATTTATCTTTAGCATTTTTAGAGACTAATTAAAAATGTTGATAGAAAGCTTTTACAAGGACCGATAATGATGATGGAAAATTTTATATAAACTAAATATGTTGATGGAAAATTTTACAAAGTTCATATTCACTTTCTTCTTTTTACCAAAACATAATAATATCCATAAATTTCATTTCTAACAGAAGAGTAAATCATATTTAACAAAAACAAAGTTACTTGACAAAATAAAAACTTAAAAAACGTTCGTCACATTTAACAAAAACCAAGTTCCTTCATTCAACACAAAAATGAATAAATTTAATCACATTTGACAAAAACAAAGTTCCTTGCTTAAGAAAAAACATAAACAAAGTTCATCATATTTTTTTTCAAAAAAAACAAAGTTTATTGATTAACCCAATTCACGGTGATGAGCTTAATTATGTAATGGAAAATGCTAACAAGTACCTTTAGGCATTTCTTAAGAATTCAAAAGTAGTAACTTTTACATTGAATTTTATGTAGTTATGACTTTTATATGTGTCTGACTTGCATTTTCAAGACAAAAATTATTTTTGTAGGTTCCTTAAACAATGTCCTTAGGACTAGGCATGACAACGGGGCGGGGTGGGGATGGGTTTTACATTCTTCGTCCCCATACTCGATTCTCATATACTTTCCGGTTAGCCTACTCATTCCCAACGGGGATGAGATATTGAACCCCATCCCCGTCCCCAACAGGTTCGGGTATACCCGCCCCATCCCCATCCCTGCAGTGAATAATATTTTAATAAAAAATTGAAGTTTTTTTTTTTGCAACCCCTAGAGAAATGTTGTAAAGCATTATCCAGCAATATGCTCACTTTAGCATTTGTTAGACCGATTGATTTGCTTGCTCCTTTAAATATCATTGGTAGTTTTATAACATGGCAATTATCAAACAAAATAACATGGCATATCAACATAAAGTCGGGACGGATTTGAGTGTGGGTTCGGGGTTGGTACGTATATACCCGTTACCCATCCCATACCCATGTTTTGAAATTAGGGAAAACCCAAACCCAAACCCAAACTCAGTCATAAAGGGAAAAACCCGTCAAATTGGGTTTGGTTCGGGCGAGTAACCACGGGTATGAGTTTTGTTGTCATGCCTACTTAGGACTTTTGTTAGCAAAACTCATATGTAATTTACTTAATTTAATAGCAGGTACGGATATCCTCGAACGTGAATACCATCAAATCTGCATCCATTAAATAGCAGGTAGTTGAAACATCCGTTTTTTTATCCATGAATATCCATTTAGGTATCCGCTCTATTCCCATGACAAATTTTATTCGCAGATACGTGGGTGAGGATTTTTTGACATCCCTAATCAAATCCAGACAAATACAATAAATTTTAGTTTTGTATGATTTTTTTTGGGCTCTCAGGATTAGGTTGCGTATTTATTTGGCTTAATTATAGTTTTAGCCCCCTAACTTTCCCAAAGTTGCGATTTCGGCCCCCTAAGAAAAAAAATACAAAACAGCCCCCTAAGTTTTGCAACTGTAGCAGTTTTGGCCCCCAAAGCTGATATTGACTCGGTCTACGCTGACGTGGCACCCTAAGTGAGGTGTCACGTGTTATTTTTTTTATTTTTTTTTTGCCTTGGGGGGCCAAAACTACTATAGTTACAAAACTTAGGGGGCTGTTTTGTAGTTTTTTTTTCTTAAGGGGCCAAAATCGCAACTTTGGAAAAGTTAGGGGGTTAAAACTACAATTAAGCCTATTTATTTTAGATCGGTTTGGAAGTGAAAATTCTTGGTAAACATTACCAACTTCAATTAAGAAACTGTACTTATTGATCTTTATGTATGCTGCATAGTTAAAAATTAACTCCTAGAAATAAAATTGGGGGGAAGGGGGACTAGATCGCTACCCCAGACAACAAAGAAGGAAAAGAAAAGTTAAAATAAAAAAACTGAAAAATTCAGGAGATTACATCAATCTCTAAAAATTACTTAACTTTAGTTAATTAATTAATTTATTATTAATCAATTCATTAATATATATACATATGCAATTAAACTTTTGGAGTGAATATAACTTTGAGTCTCCAAAAATTGATGAACTTAAATCTCTCGATTCAATTATAATTATAATGTATTAACTATTAACATCTTCCAATTTTTGAAATATGTATTTTTTATTAACAAAATCAATTTTTTATCGTTGAAAGACTCTCATGAACGAAATATTTTAAAAAGTAGTACACAATAGGAATGGTGAATTTTTTCCATAAGTTCTAGTTCAACTGACAAAAATGTCGAAATTGTTAGCTCTGACACTTTAACTGGAGTTCGAACCTCAATTCTTCTATTCGTGTGTGAGTTTTCAATGACAATTGTCAATTCTTCACTTTATGCAAAAAAATGGCAAATTTCAAAAATTTGGAGAAAAAAGAGAAACTAAAAGCGAACTTCATAAAGTTTTCGGGACTAAACTTATACAGCTAATATATGTATACTCATCGAAGTTTATAATCCGCACCCCCTGACCCAGGGTTCTGGATCCGCCATTGCCTTCAATACCAAGAAGGAATGTCGAAAAAATGATTTTTCGGTTCAACAATAAACAAGAAGTTAGGTTTATGAGAATAACAAATATTTGTTAAGGCAATATGTGACTTTGGGTGGCCTATGCCCTAAATGTACCAAAAGAGGAACTTCATTGGGAAGAAGATGGAATAGGACCCCTAGAACAAGTATTATGAGTCCCGGCTGCACGAGAGAGCTTTACCAGTGTTTTCTTCGATTTCTTGGAAATAACCTGAGTAAAACCTTCCTTAGTATCAAGAGATGTTGAGCCATCTGTTTCTTTCCAGACATTTTTTATTGTTTCAATATCATTAGTCACAACCTTTATCAAAATAGGTCCAGGTGAATGTGATGGTGGGAACACAACTTCAAACTCAGCATCCTCTGAATCAGCATCGGCATGAACTACTGGGTACTCACCATTACTGGAATCAGAATCAGTATCATCATGATCATCGTCGGAATCCTGCGCGACCTCCGCAGTATTATTATGCACTACTTGATCAAGGGTCGGATCACCTTCAATGGCATTAGTTGTATCTACTTCTGGGACAACAGTAGAATGAATGGGTGCCTCAGTTGTCATCTTAGGACATGGAGCATCACCCATAGGAGGAACCTGAGGCATAGGAATCAGAGGAAGAAACTTAGGAGTCAGCTCATCATGAACAGAGATGAGATTCTTAGATGAATCACCCATTTCCTTTTGTTAGGTCGGCTGAACCTTGTCTTCTTTTTTCCTTGGGTGCAACTTGTTGCAGAAGGCCACTGATTGCCCTATGGTAAATTAGTTCATACAAAATTTCGAGAGGCATTCATAAACGACGTTGACATAGTATGCATAGCCTTCATGTTTAACTATAACCTCGTCCAAATTTTTAGACAAGTCATCATCCACCAATATTCTGGCATAATGACCAAAAGCACGCCTCTTGGTGGCTCATCAATTAACAAAGGTGTTCCTACACCATTGGAAATTTCCATCAATATTTGTTGCTACCAGTACTCTTTGGGAAGGTCCAACAGGTGAATCCAAACCTGAACATGTGCTTGATTTTGCGAGGATGGGTTCAAATCCGGTTCCCATTTGGAAAGTCGAAGCAAACCTGGTTTATGATTGTAGGCTCCAATAGACTAAGCCTTCACTTTTTCATCCTTAGAAGCAAACTGAAATTCATAGAATCCTCGACCCAAAGAGATAAGTCGTCATTGTCCAAAACTCTTTCAAATTTGTTAAAGGTTCAATGTAAGGTCTCAAGAGGTTAACGGTTTTTCACCTTTGTTCATAACCAATATGCCATGCAGACTATTTTGACAAGCCTCCACTCCTCGTTCATACACCACTTGAGTGAGTTTAACACATACAGAATCTCCCTTAATGCAGGGCTTAGGCAATTGAACGGCCACCTCATCTTGTCGACAAGAGCTTGAGCGACCGTGCAATGCTTCTGTTGTTGTTCATAGATTGGTTTTGTTGAAATATTTGAAGTTACACACTGCCAAGTGCAGATGGGATTACCGGTGGCCATGATGGCCAATCCCTAGGATTAATAATTGGAACAAACACTAAATAATGAACAAATTTCCCCGTGAATTCAACCCTTGAATTTCAACTTGATGAAAGATATGGCTCATTCACGATTCCAATTAAGAATCCAACAGTACCAATTGTGAATCAATACCGATTTTTTTTAAACAACAAATTTTATTAAAAACCTGATCCCTGCTCAAGACGAACATCGATCAGTGATTCAGAGAATACAAACAAAAAGCGTCATATATAGGCGGAACACCCGAAAATAAGCGCCATAAAAGACACCCCTAATTACAACACCTAGCCAAACCCTACCTTCAACACCCCTTAGGACAACACCCTCCAAAATAAATATCACCCCCTAAAATTGACTCCTTCACGAAACGACCAATGAAAAACGTATCCATAACCAACATTGCTACTACTTCTCCTGAAAAAACATCCCTCTAAATGAAACAGCCTGTCCTAATCACCAAAGTTGGGCCATTATTCTAAAGATCAATCAGCTTCCACCGCCTCTAAACCTCTGGCCCACAGAAAGAACACCTGAAAAAACATCCCTCTAAATGAAACACCCTGTCCTAATCACCAAAGCTGGGCCATTATTCTAAAGATCAATCAGCTTCCACTGCCTCTAAACCTCTGGCCCACAGAAAGAACACCAAAAAAGCCCAAAACAACACTTGAACTAAAGAACTGACTCCCGATCTCGAATCAAAAGCGGTCGACCCACCAGACTAATGGACCAAATCAGAAGGGCACCCCATACGCTCGGTCCACCAAAGAAACACCGTAGCCAGCCAAATAAGATTGCAGTTAGACGCCAACTCCCGATCTCGAATAAAAAGTAACCGGCCCACTAGAATCATGCACATAATAAGTGAGACAAACAACAAGATTTGCGGTGGTGCAAACATCAATCACAAAGGAACAAATGCTTAGCTTGAAGGACTCACACCCTCAAAACACCCTAAACTCCTTAACAACCCAAATGCAAACAATAGCAAGCGTCAACAAGAATGGACCCAATTAACAGATGCGGCCTCCAAAAGAAATCATCCACAACAACCGGTTCACCTCCACGACCACACAACAACACCACCACCACGTACATCACCACCCTGCATCACCACCACCACCACTACATCACCATCACCACCACCACTGCATCACGACCAGCGAGAACAAGATCAAGACAACAAGGCTGGAAGTCTCCAAGAAAAGTAGCAACATCCTCATAGCATTCTGAAGAAGCAGTTATAGTGAATACCCATAAATTAAAGAAAGAGACAAAACAATACCGCCAAAACCTCCTCACCATGAAAACAAGAAGCAACACAGACACATATCTAGAGGAAGACGAAACCCGACAACAAAATACAGACAGCGACGCTGGTCTGAGGCGGAAACACAACCGAGATCGTAAATGTGCGACCACTAGTGACAAGGATAAGGCGTTCGTCGCCGAAGTAAATAACAACCAAGCCAAAAAACAACAAGAACCCCCCAACACGGCAGCATAACGGCATATCAAAACGACGCCAATGGCCATGAAGATGCAAGTAAGTCACCAAATTCAACCACATCACAAAAATAACTTATGTAACTCCATGAAGCAAGAGTAATGGAATTGGACCCATCGTAGATCCCAGTCCTACAAGCGAAACCACCTTGGCAATCCAACAAGCTGCATACGTGATAACATCCTTTTTCTCACTTGGAAGAAACAAGTCACTGCTAGGATGGAAATGAGAACCACCAAAACCAGTTCCTGCAAAAAGTAAGAAGATTCCATATCTGAATCCAAAACTACCGCCACAGACAACCACCAACTCCGCCACGAGATCCACCAACACCCATGAAAACCACCACAAAAACTCAAAACAACACGGCCACAATACTTTATGACGACAACAACGCACTCCTTCACCACCGGTGCAGATAGAAAAGGTCCGAAAAACAGATTCACAAACCACCCGCCCGCGACGGAGAGAAGAGCAACCACACGTCGAAAAGGGACGGTGGTGCAGAGGACAGAGACCCTCGTCGCACCAACATTGATATAATCTACATGATGGCGGTGGCGGATTTGGATTATGGGTGTGGAAGAAAGGAGTACGTTGGTGCTGGTTTAGAGAGAAGGGAGAGCGAAAATGTTTTAGAGAGAGGGAGTAATCAGCACTGAAAGTTAATTACTAGGAATGAAATTTTTTTTTTGAATAAATTACTAGGAATGAAAAACCACCGAAAGTTGATTATTAGGAATGAAAGTTAATTACTCTGGACATAGCATATAAGTTTACTTTACTTAGTAGTAAGTAGTAACCCACAGGGGCTAGAAAATTCATTTTAAAACGAGGGTTCCAAAACTTATCATTATCATCATCATAAGTGGATTTAAGACTAAATTTTTTTATTGACGTCATTTCAATCAACCACTTCATTGATTTTATACTTTTTCAATATGTTTTGAATCTACTGCTATGTTTGAAACCTCATTATGCTATTGTCAAGAATTTATTTTGAGTTTATTATTTGACATCCTTGAATATTAAGATAAATTTAATTTAAGTTTAATTATAAATATTTAAATATAAAAGATGAATTGAGGACAAATGATTAAATATCAGATAAAATATTGTCGAATAAATCTCAACGATAAGAGAGTGTTCACCTTCATTCATCCAATTTTATGCAAATTCGAGCTGCCACCACATTGGAACGATGTGTTCCCTTAGTCGGATATAACTTCTTCTTTAGGAGGAATAGTGGAGTACTCTTATCCATGGAATAATATAAATTTCTATTAGGTTTCATGCAAAAAATTGGATTTCCTACACAACCGATCCTACAAAACAAAACATAAAAAAGAAATTTTGTTTTTAGTTGGAATTTGGAATCATTGAAATAAATAAAAATATTTGTGATTTTACAATATATTAAAAGTTGCCACCATAATACAAGTTAATCTCTTATTTGGTTGACTTAACTCCAATTTGATTAAGGCTTAAATGCACTTTTGGCCTCCTATGTCTGTCGTCGTAACGATTTTGGCCCCCTAACAAAAAAAAAAGCAATTTTAACCTCCTAATTTTGCCATGTTTAAGGAAATATGCTCTTTTGGCTCCTTATCTTTACAAAAAGTTGCGATTTTGACCCTTTTTTTGGGACACGTGGCGACTTCTCAGTATAGTTGTGAAAAATAGGGGGTCAAAATTGCATTTTTTTTTGTTAGGGGACCAAAATTGCTACGGTGGCAAACATATGGGGAAAAAATGCATTTAAGCCTTTGATTAAATATTAGCTATAACACTTGATGCTCGATGATTAAGATAAAGATTTTCCAAGCTAATTTTATAGCTAAAAAAAAATAATACATAAAAAATCAAGCAATATACAAAGTAAGCAATATATCTTTACCTTGGCGCTTCTTAGAAGATTTCAACACAAAGCAAAGATCGTATTCATCTTCCAACTAAGGATGCTGCTTTTTGGCCAATGGTAGAAGAGGGAGACATCACACACAAATTGGAGACTTGATAGAGCCATATGTAGTCAAGATTGGCTCAGTGCTTGCAATATTGTAAGCTGCTCAACACTCACAAAGTTGAGATCTAATGAATTTCTTAATCTGCTAGAATTTAAAAATTAGGATATTCCTTTTGCAACCCACTTTAAGTTGATGAAGATGTGGATATCTTATCCAGATTGCATCAAGATAGTCAATAGTAGCTGGAGAACATCCTTCATAGGTTTCGATATGTATGTTACTTAATCAAAAACCGAAACACTTGAAGAATACTTTTAAGGTGTAGAATATAAAGAAAGTTTTGGTGATATTCATGTTCAAGTGAAAGTAACAACAGATAAAGTGAATGAAATTCAAGATGATATTGATAAAATGCTTAGTTGCAGTTGGAGCAGGCCTTGAACATGGAAAAAATCTAGTCAACAAAAAACAAAGGTAAAATGGCATAGTGATAGAGATAGAAATATAGCTTACTTTCATAAAGTGGCTAAAACAAAAATGCTTCCAGTCTTCTAACCTCTATGAGAAATTGTGACACGATATTAACAAATCTAGATGAAGTCTCAGAGCATATTGTCAATCATTAATTGCACATCCCTGTTCATTTCAAACACAAATACTCAAAAAAATTGTATGGTTGAAGAAGTGATGCCTCATTTGATAACAGATAGAATTAACAGTTTGCTTACTATTTTTATCTATAATAAGGAAAAAAAATTCTTTAAAATAAATAAAGTGCCCAAGTGCTGATGGATTTGGAGCACTTTTTGATCAAACCTTTTGGGATATCATCAAACATGGTATAACAAAAGTTTTTTTTTTTACAAATTTTTTAACGCATATATATATTGTAAATTTTTACAATATTATAAATAACATAATTCATTTATCTAATATCATCCTTCAATCTAAAGCTTACTATACTTTAAACTTGTAATAAATTAACCTTAAAGATAAAATATCAAACCAATACAACCATAAAAACAACTAATATAATAGTCATGGAACCATAATTAATTTGTTCAGATATCCAAATTTGAGTTAAGTTAGATAATATTGTCATCTGATATGTTTTGTGAGTTAAGTTTAATAAACAACTTTTAATTGTAAAATTCAAAATTCCATAGAAAACCCTAGAACCCAAATATGTTTGCATGTTGGTTTGATTTAAATCTCTCTGAATTCAAATTGAAGATTTAATAATCAAAATTTATTCTCAGATTTGAGTTTTTGACTATACCTATATTACTTTTTGAGATAATTCTTTTTGAAACCTGTAATGCTATTCATAATGAACAAAGTCATGGCAAATCTTAAAAATAATGGGTAAGTAGACACAATTTTGTTTAGGCGGGCATAATTGACAAATACATCAATTTATAGCCATCTCCTTCTTCAAATTACCATTTTACACAAATAAACAGATTGCTATATCCTACGAATAAATCCAGTCACTTATGTTACGATATAATTGAATCATATCAGAATTTGAAAACAAAATAAAATTGTACTAGGATTGTATACCCGATTTGCCTGCTTGAATTGAAGAATAAACGTGAGCAATTGAATTGACGTGAACTCGGTGTGTATCTAGCTAGGTTTTCTCTTTCGCGGCGGTAATAAATTGTTGCACTCTCATCGGAAGAAAGACTTAGAAATCATTACTTTACATGGTATTGATAAAAGGTATAGGCTGAAAATGGGCCGAGCTTAAGTGTTTAGACCTAAACCATGTTTTCTTTTTTGAAAGAAGACCCAAACCATGTTGAACAACATATAAGTGATCTAAATTAAATGTTTTTTTGGCACCTCTTTTTTTAATCCACTCTTTTGTTGTGTCTTTTAAACACAAATTACTAATTTCTTTTGAAATCTTTTATAATTTTTTTTTTAATTCTTAAATATAAAATAAAACTTAATTTTCAAACATAAGACAATCACATATATAGTTTTTAAATCATTTTTATTTAAAAAATACAAATATCTGCATTCCAAAATTCAATTTTTTGAGTGCCTATACTTCGAGTAACTAACTTATGCAATTGAATATTTGAAGTTTTGAACACCTGTCACCAATGCAGTTGTATTTTTATTAAATCCAAAGTAGACAAAGAATCAATTTATTGCATATTGTAGATTGTAGAGCATTATGAGAGTTGGAACCTTTTAAATATTATTTCAATCTAACAAATAGGGGATTGTTGTGATAAAAGTGCAACATGCTAATTTTTCTATGCTAAGTGATGACGTGCGGTCATAAAAGTTATTTAGTGTTGTTACAGTCTCTTTGCAAGAGTTTGAGTTTTTTTATTAGACTTTGGGGATGGAGAAAGACTTTAGCCGAGGTTCAACTAATTTCCTCAAGTGTGATTCCCTTTTCGTCAAGCGATCAACATCAAGTGAACACCTGTATCCTTTTCTCTTATCATTAGCCTCCCTCCAACATAAACAATTCACAACAACACCATTTTCTCTATTTTTATTCTCCTTCCACTTTCCAAAGATGAGAGAGGCAACCCAAACAATCGTTATAGAGGAAAGAATCGTGAGATAAAGTGTTTGTTAACAAGAAACATCATAAAATCATACGATTAAACCACAATTTCACTTTCGATCTCTACTTTCTTTCTAATTTATTTCTTTTGAATTTTGTTATTTCTTTTCATATCTAGATTATTATCTATTTTTATCGGTTTTGGACTGTTCCCAAGGGTTCACACTGGTTTGATAACATGCATACAGGACCGGACCTTGGGGAGTGCAAGAAGCGCTACCGAACCGAGCCTTTAAAAACTACGAGCCTAAAAAAAAAATTATAATACCCAAGCGCGACCGAAACGAGCCTCTAAAAATTATGGGCCTCAGAAAAAATTATAATACCCACCCCCATTTAAATTAAAAAATTATATGTTACTTTTTTTTCTTCAGTATACACGTATGAGTTTTTTTCTAGACTCTAGTTTCACTTTCTGAACATAAATTTGATGCTATTAAACCACCATCAATTTGAATAATCACTTAATCAGTCAATTTGAAAAACTATTTCATTGAAAGAATCACAACAATTATTTCTTTTTCGCATAAACCATT
>Ga0315914_1005238_pt1 | contig 18969 bp, 12 predicted proteins | sample MpolenodulesMG_FD_203920 | JGI IMG/M metagenome (GOLD analysis project Ga0315914, IMG submission 203920) | Medicago polymorpha root nodule microbial communities from Los Angeles, California, United States - elongated nodules | ecosystem: Host-associated > Plants > Roots > Nodule | place: USA... | reverse complement strand
TGTTTGGTTAACTTTATAATATTCCTAGAAACCATAAAAATAGGGATTATAATAGGTAACTATTTATGAATTTATTCTCATCTCCATGGGAACTTTATTCTCATCCTTTTCCTTGGGAAATTTTTTCTATTCTCAGGAACATTTTATACCCGGGAATAAAATTTAGTAAACTTGTAACAAACATAGGCATATATATTCCTATCATTTTATTCCCAGGAATCAACAAATATAACTTAAAACAAACACACTTTAATTAAAATTTAAATGGTATTATATAAAATATAAGTTTGTAATTAAAAAGGTGTAATTGGAAGATATCTTCATTATATACAGTATAATTAGATATAAATAATATATCTCTTCAAACTTAAGAAGGTAAGACTCTATTTTCGAAAACTCAGAGATTCAAGGACAAAATCACAAAACTTATATGCAATGTTTCAAGTGTTGTTTTTGTTGTTCACTAGTATATGTATTTGCTACGGAAAACGCTCCAGATTTAAATGTTCCGACGCCGACAAGATCTTAGAGGACTTACATAAGTTCATTCAACATCAAATTAAGGCGATCAAGTAACACGATAAATGATTAGCTAGAGTGGAGACCCAATGAGTGTAGCCTTTCGTCGTAGTTACTTCTCGCACTGAATGTTGGTTCGTTGATCAGGAGTTGGTCACGATCGAGAAGACCCTTAAATTTGTCTACAGTAATATAGTCTCAAAGAATCTCAAAAGGCACAATCATTCTCAACACAACGACCATCGTAGGAACAACAAAATGAAGGAAAAAGGACTCCAAAACACAAGACACCTAGTTCTCCCCCAAAATAAGGTAACTCTCTCTGGCACCACAAAGGACGCAAAAACATGGATAGACATGGAAATTCACCTCTTTGTCGTAGCAGGGGAGGAAGAGGAATTTTTCCTCCGCTAGAAGCTAACAAGGAGGATCGCTTCAATTCCATAAGTTACTACAGTTTGAGGAAAATTTGTTTCAAAATGGATCATTCTTAAGGATGTTCGTGAGGGTATTGTTACCATGGAACTTTTGAAAGCCACCTTTGATGGAATCATACGAATACCTAATAGATCCTGATGACCACTAGGAAAATGTTAAGATAATGTTGAGCTATCGAAGGGCCTCCAGACCAATGAAATTACAACTATTTGTGATCTTCTAAAGAAAGGAGTCATGTCTTTGTTTAAGAGTCTACCCCGTTAATCCATCAACTATTGTTTGTAACTCGTGAAGCAAATCACAACCCATTTCATTGCCTCCCACAAATATTCAAAGAGGATTGCGTCCCCAACAACTCTCGTCGAGGCGAGGGGAAAGTCACTGAGTGATTACGTCAATATGTTCACCAAATAATTTGTTCAGCCTAAGGTGAAAACGATAGGATGAAGGCATTCTTGCTCGAACAGAGACTTCGGGAGGGATCCAAATTCCATCAAAAGGTCACACTAAAAGGTAATATTTCATATATTTTTTTTCAGTACTTACCCAAAAAGGTACAGACCAATTTTCAAATTTATTCTCTCTTTACCTTCTCTCTAACCCTAAACTCTCTCGACCAAAAAACATATCAAAACCTCCATTCCTTATTGAGACGGAGCGTCCCATTATGACTCTATCTCTCTTTACAGATGAATTCAACCTAAACGGGGAGAAAAAATTTCTTTGCCATCCTTTGTTTAAGAAGCAGCCATTCGCAAGCCACTGATATCTCTTTCAGCCTATATCAACATGGAAATAACCACTAAGGTAACGAATCTTATAAATCAATTTATTAGGGTTTTGGGAAATTTTGATTTCAAAATTTTTTGCAAATGCAATTTTAAATTCCTTTCTTAACTTGATTGATTCATCTATCATGCAATTTTGCTTATCAATTACAACTTACATCAGTTACTGTTGTCAAAGACCACCTTAAAGTTTTCATTCTCTTTAGCCGAATATCCATTTTAATAAAAGTTGTTTGGAGATATTGCAAACAAAATCCCATGCTTCATGAAATACAAAGAATCTAGGTCAGTGATGCATTGTAAAATGGATAATTGTTAGTGGAAAATGTTTGAACCGGGAAACTAGTTGCAAGCGACTCGCTGATTCTTGTTGGAATTTGCACTTTGCAACTTTGGTTAATTTGATATGGGTCTTGTTAACAAGTGCTCTAAGGGCATTGTTTAAAGAACCCATGAAAAGAAATTATGTCTTGAAAATATAAGTCAAGCACTTGTTGAAGTCATAACCGTACAATTTCCAATGCAAAAAAGTTGCTACTTTTAGATGCTTAAACAATGCCCTTAAGGCACTTGTTAACATTTTCCATTTGATATTGATGTTAAATTCTGTAACTTTCTTGAAATGTTAAAAGAAGAAGTATCAGTTAAAGACGCAAGAGGCAAAGCAGATGGTCTTGTATTTCTAATGGACGGTTTTAGTTTTGCACTCACATTACATTTGATGAAAAATGTCTTGAATATTTGAAATGAATTGTTAGAAGCATTGCACAAGAAAGATCAATACATCATCAATGGTAGTAACTTGGTTAACATCACAAAAGAGTGATTACAAACTTTAAGAGATGATGATCGAGAACCTTTTATTGAAGGAGGTAGATTTATTTTGCAATGAGGAGGGCATGGACATTCCAAACATGGACGATATGTACTTTTGTGGAAAACCAAAACTCGGAGGTAATGTTGAATCTATCACAATAGAAAACCATTATCGCATTGAATTATTCTACTGTGTCATGGACATGCATTGTTAAGAATTTAATATTCATTTTAATTAGACAAATACAATGATACTCATTAATATGACTTGTTTGTGTCGAATCAACTTGTTCTCTATTTTTGACAACACAAAGTTAATTGAATTTATAAAAATTTTATCCAAATGAATTTTGCCTAACTAAATTGATGATGCTTGATAATCAACTTAAAACTTACATAATTTATATGCGTAGGAGTGTTGCATTTGCATCTTTAAAAGAAATAAGCGATTTTTTGAAAAATATGTTAGTTGAAATCAAAAACATATCATACATATGTCAGTCTACCAGCTTTTAAACTCAACAATATTTTGCTTGTTGCGCAACAGTCGAACAATCATTTTCCCTTACAGAGATCATCAGATGAATCGATGAATGATTGATTGTCTGATGATTTATATCACAAGAGATATCTTCGAAAACATTGATAATTAATAATGAATTAATTAATTACTTAAAAACACTATTCCACTGCCCCTAGTAGCCTAACCCTTGCCTTACAACTAGGATTAGTTACAAGTCACACTTTGAGCAGCCCTTGACAACTACCGTGGCCATCTCCGCCACATCATTAACCAAATCCAAACCGGTCCTTCTAGAAGATTCAAACTTCAATTTTTAACTTATTCAAAATCAAAATTGAAAACCCTAGAAAATCCAATTACCCCAAATCTGATTGAAATTTTGTGCCCTAATCCACACCACTGAAAGCAGTTTCACCAATCTTGCGCCGTTCATCGTTTTCCTTCACCGGCGGCGGTTGCGCCACCGTATCAATTCATCAAACTGGGTAAGCGAAAGAAAGTTAAGCGGAGGGGAGGGGAGGAGATGGATGGGGAGGGTTTAGGTGCAGAGGATTGTGCCGTTGGATCCCTTGTTTGGGTCCGAAGAAGAAACGGGTCGTGGTGGCCGGGTCAAATACTCGATCCTGATGACCTTGCCGCTTCTCATCTGACCTCACCTCGATCTGGAACTCCGGTTAAGCTTCTGGGAAGAGAAGATGCTAGCGTGTAAATGCCCTTTTCTTCAAATTCAGTTTTTTTTGTTGTTTTGGGTTTTCAGTTTTTAGTTCAATTTACATTTTTTTAGATTGTTATTGTGCTTAAGCTTTTCTGCAGAGTAGATGTTTGTGAAAAAGAAGTTATTTTTGTGTTATAAAATTATGAACCAATGTTAATTTTTGGTTAATTTCTCAATCCGCCACACCAAAATTCGGCTTTATATTGGAATTGTGCTTCTCGTAGTGTATTTTGATAGATTTGAGCATATTAGGGGCGGATTGAGAAACTTTCTACATATCCAATGAAATGATTGTTGACTTTTATCAGTGGTGTTTATATTGATTTGCCCTTGTTTGTATTGTTTATGCTGAGTTACCCTTGTTTATGTATATTTTATTGATTTGCCCTTGTTTATGTTGATTGGCCCTTGTTTGTGTTGTCTATTATGTTGATTTGACCTTGTTTGTGTCTGTATATTTTGTTGATTTGCCCTTGTTTGTGTTTGTTGAATTGCCCTTAGTTGTGTTGTTTATATGTTGATTTTCCCTTGTTTGTGTTGGTTCATTTTGTTGATTTTCACTTGTCTGTGTTGTTTATGTTGGTTTCCCCTTGTTTGTGTCGGTCTATTTTGTTAATTTTCCCTTGTTTGTGTTGGTATATTTTTTAACAGAGATTGGTATAATTTGGAGAAATCCAAGCGAGTGAAGCCGTTCAGATGCGGCGAATTTGATGCATCCATTGAAAGGGCAGAGACAGCTCTGGGTATGCCGTTGAAGAAAAGAGAGAAATATGCACGAAGAGAAGATGCTATTCTCCATGCCCTGGAGCTTGAAAGGCAGATGTTAAGGAAACAAGATAAATTAGGTATTGCTTCTGATTAAACCAATTTTGGATTGTATAATACTATTGAGAAGGGTTTAGTCACACATTCAGAAATTTTAAGAAAAAAATTAGGGAAAAAACGAAATCACACGCAACATGGCAATATATTGGAAAAGAGACTTGTAGGAATGTGGGCTCTAGGCTCTGTTTGGTAAGACACATATTTGAGCTTATAAGCTTGTATGACTAAAAAAAACTTGTTTGGTAACCGTCATTTCCTCAAGAGCTGATAGCTTATTTTTATGTGCTTATAGCGTTTTTTGATAAGCTAATTCAGTAGCTTATAGCTTATCACTTTTTATCTCAATTTTACCCTTGCAATCTTAATTGAAAAAAATAAATATTAATTATGTATACATTTTTTTATGTCATTTCATATTTATAAGCTACTTCAACCACTAATTTTACTGGATATTATAAGTTCAATCAGCTAGCTTGTATGCTATCAGCTATAATCTTGCTTATAAGTCATCCGCTATCTGCTATTTTTTTACCAGACTCCTAATTTTCCTTTTGACTTATGAGCTTATCCGTTATTAGCTATAAGCTAGCTTATAAGCCATCCGCTATTTTTTACCAAACAAAGCCCTAATCTGTCTTTGGACTTTTGAGAGGGAAGCTTTCGCCTTATGATTCAAAGCCCTAATATACCAAGTTATGTTCTTCACTTAGGAAGTACAGTCGAAGTTATCTTTGGCTAAAGAAATTGTAAACGTGGAATTGAGTGACTAATATTAAATAAAGAGGTGTGTGTGTGTGTATTAAATTGTAAATTAGTGCAGATTAAGTATGTCTTATAACCTGCTGTGTTTTGTTTTCAGGATCTGGGCAAATAGGTGCAGCATTCCGAGCAAAGAGGAGCAAATGTGTGTACTTGCCGCCTGAGTCTAGTGATTCTCTGGATTACAATGAAACTCTAGCCCACGTTCCAATATCATCTTCCCAACTTGGGGAGTATGCTTATGGAAGTTCATTTGCTGAGGAGAGTGAATCTGCTTTTCTGAATGATGTTGAATCTGATTCTTCTGAAACTGCTTCTATTAAATCAGAATCAGATTCTTCTGAAACAGAACTAGACAATGACGAAGACATGACTATATTTTCAGGTTTAGCTTCTACTATACTTCTATATTTGTCATTCATCCTTCAACGTTCTCGCACTATTCCTCACTTCTTTTGCTTATAAAGATTGTAAATTGGAATGGTGACTGTATCATTGCAAATTGCTTACAATTGACTGCGCATAATATGAAGATTCCTGCTAGTTCCCATCATACCTTCCTATTTACTCTCTTCTGATGAAATTAACAAATGATTTTGCAATATTTATTGATAAGGTTTTAAAATTAAAATCAGAAATATTACCTAGATTGGCCAATGTACACTAAAAATAGAGTTTATAGATTTTTTTCTTCCTTTGTAAAATCTTGTTTACGTAATGTATGTATAAGTTCTCAACTTTTGAAGAAAAAAGATCTTGGTATATGAAACGTGCTGTATCAGATGTGATTTGCTACGGCCTAAGACATTAGACTGAGAGCAAAGGAAACAGAGAGACAGAGAAGGAATTGTGTGTCAATCCGTTTATGAATATTTCTAGTCTCTATTGCGTGTTGTCAACTATTAGATTTTAAAGAAATTGTTGACTAATGCTTTTTTTTTGAACTGCAAATATTATTAAGCAACACCGTTACACAAGTTGTGAAGGGTGAGCAAGAAAACCAACAGAGATGGTTCCATGACGAGCCAGAAGCGCTCAAACAAAGCAAACCCATAAATACTCCTTTTAGGCTAAACCTACAAACCACCAGTAATAAAAACCAAAACCAATCTAAAAGTACCCTACTAAAAACTCCTTTCAAGTTCACAAGGTATTACAGGCTGCAACAGGCTAATGTATTAGAGGTTGTTTACCAAACAAAATGTATTACAAGTTAAAATAAGGACAGTTGTCTGCAATTAAAGTTTTAGGTAACAAAGTTGCGAAGTGGTCTGTTTTTCTTCAGATTTCTTTACTTTTTGAGAGAAAATAAGTACATAGCTAGAGGTCATTAGTACCCTTAGAAAACATAGTATAGTATATATAACACAAACTCACCTAATATTCTAGACAATTTGAATGCTAGAAATATTCTAGACAATTTGAATACTAGAGAAAGTCACTGCCTTGAAAAGCTTGACATTATTTACAATGGAGTATGCTTTAAAGTTACCCAACTCTACAATCTATATGTGGGTTTGAATTCATATGGTTTCCTAACTTGTAATGTGAATTTATTTGACCATAAATTTATTGTTAGGAATTTGTATTTGTGAGTCTATTTTAAATCCACATGTCAATAATCTATTCCTCCTCCCTCATTTTAGCCATCATTTAGATCTTAGAATGTCTTACATTTTGGGTTCTCTTTATTCTTTTGCTGTGCTGAATATGTGTTTTGAACTTGTTCTTTGAGTTCTGTGTTAGACTGCTTAGATTGACTTGTTTGGGAGTACTTACATTAACAGCTTATGCCATCCATGTACGTAAACTGTTTTCAGCTGATTTTCATATGCTCTCCAAATGGCTTATGAAAACAGCTTATAGCTTATACGAAAACAATTTAACTTTATTATTTTTTGTTTTAGAAATAGCTTATACAAAAGTGCTTATCATCAAAAGCGCTTATGCTATAAGCTGCAAACAGGACCTTAGTTCTGTATCACATCATTATCTTTCTCTCTATTGATGTAACTTTTTAACTGCAGAAACTGGTGATGAGGACGAGGAACAAGAAAGCACTAGCAGTGAGGAGCATGATGAGTTAGCTGAGTTAGCAACTTCCAGCGACATGCCTCACCTTTATCCGCGGGAACCTCGAACATGCAATGAAGCTGTATCCAAATGGCAATTAAAAGGAAAGAGGAATAACCGTAACCTTGTAAAAAGGTCTGTTGCTGCTTCTGATAGGAAAGATGTTGTTTTATATGGAGCAGATATTGAAGGACAGAGAGGCCATTTAAACCACAAGAGAATGGGGCCTGGTTATCCTTACTACAGAAATGACTATAGCGATGCTCCTGATGATAGCGATCAAATGTTTGGATCAGAAGATGAATACACCCTAACTCCTAGAGAGGTTGCAAAAAGTCAAGGTCTTGATTGGGATGAATGGCCGTGGGAGGATCAGCCTGCTTTGAAAGAATATTCGGATTTTAAAGGGTTTGCTTCGTCATATAGTGATCCTTATCATTATGATGAGGGGAAGGGATCAATGCTGGTAGATGTAGACTTAAAGGTTCAAGCAAGTTACCCGAAAGAGTCAGTCCCTATTGTATCTATTACGAGCAAGTTAGATGGGAGTTCTATAATTGGACGGCCAATCCAAATTGAAGTCCTTAAGGAAGGCTCAACTGACAATCTATTTTCTGCAATTGATGACTTCAGTAATGATATGATTGGCTATGAGGGAAGTAGTGTACTTCCACCAGCTTGGAGGACTGCGAGGAGAACAGCTAACTTTCGTGTCCCTCGTCCCCACATATCGTCATCAAATGTTGATGAAGACTTCTCCTTAGATCAGGAAAGAAATAATGGATATAAGAGATTAAATGGTGGAAATTCCAGTCATAATGCAAGCCATTGGAAGAAGAACGGCCTTAACAATGCCGGGCCGTCAATTGACAAGAAGCCCTTTAAAAAGAGTGCAAAAAAAGTGAGCTTGTCATCTAGTCAGAAAACTAGAACCCTTTCCTCTTTATCTATTGAAGATAATCTTGGTAGAAAACCATCACTTACTAGAAGCTTTTATCGAACAGACAAGATGACTAAACCAGAGGTCTCTGGGCTCACTACTGTAGCTTGCATACCAGTTAAACTGGTATTTAGTAGATTACTTGAGAAGATTAATAGGCCACCTTTAAAAGCATCTACTAATGCGGATGTGTTGAATCCCGGCGTGGAGAGAAGATTGTAGGTTACATGTACATTGTTATATATTAGAAATAATTATCTTGCAGTGATGGAACAACAAATTGCTGGTTTTCTTGTTTCCAACAAAATAGAAATCTTATTTAATTGATTGTTGGTATTTTGAGGATGAATTTGATGTATAGTCCCCAGTTCATCCCGAAGACTGATAAACAGAAGATACATGAAGTCGTTTTGCTTCCTTGTAGTGCAGAATTCTCACATGTTGATTTTCTGAGGCAATATCTATATGCAAAAGCATTATTATTGGACACAAAATGCAGCTTCTATTTGATGATTGATAGATATTGCAGTATTGTCTCTTGCTTTCTGCTGATCATTTTTTTTACTGAAAATCTGAGCAATTTAAATTAAGGTTTTTCCTCTTCAAACCTTCACTCCATCCCCTACTTCTATACTCTACACCGAAACTGAGAATGAATTTGTTTGACAGAAGTTGTATTGCAAAAACTCAATTTTCTGGGATTAGTAACACTGTATTAGATTTGAAGGATTAATTAATATCATAATTGATATCATCTACAACCAAAATGTTGCAGAAAACATTTTATCAGTTAAATGTATCATAAGTGCAGAACAAATGGTTAAAAGCTGTGAGGACTTTTGATATCTTTGTGTGCAGAATTGAACCTGCAAGCCCTGCATCTCAGCCTTTAGTGTATGCGAGTATACGGCTCTGACGTCCAAAAAGTGCATCATTAGTTGAAATTATATATATTTTTTATTTTTTATTGAAAGTTTTTATAACAGTTCAATCACATTAGTTGACTACAAAAAAGCTTTATAGTGTAAGTAATTTAAAAAAGAGAATTAAACCTCACTCTCCTCATAAACCTTTCGTCTAAACACATTCATTTTCTTTCATAGAGCCTTGTTTTTTGTATGGAGGAGACAACATAGAGGAAATATTCTTTTTCATTGTTGCAATAAAAAGAGTCATTAGCATGAATTGACTCTATTATAAGGAGAGCAAACATGATTGGGATCTCTTATATTGAGATTTATCGTGAGAGTTACATTTGTCAAAAAAAATCGTGAGAGTTACATTGATGAGCTCTCGGTTAAAACTTTCATAATTTATATAGGATATACTATTTTTGTATAGTATTTTTTCTTTCAATTATATCTTTAATTTAAATTATTGTAATTATTATTTTTACTTTTGTTTAGAAAATTTAAATATTTAATAAAAAAATCAGTTAAATCTCATTATAACACTACCATGCATCATCTCTTGTGATCAATGAGATTGTGTTTTGAATATCCTTATATTCTGCTATGTACAAATAAGAAAACATTGCACCCAATATCATTGCTTCAGTGCATTCTTCACAAAAATCTCTTAAAGATATTGCACTTGCTTTACCATTTTAAAAATAAATTTCTCAATTATGGAGTGATTAGTATTGCTGTACGTATACAGGACTTCACATTTTTTGAGGTTGGATTCTATGTAAGAGCAAATGATGCTTTGAGTTCATTCAATGAATGATCTTTGAGAAATTTTAAAGGAGACCTTCTCAATGAGTTGTAGTAATTACTGATAAGTTGTAAATTGGTTAGAGGTGAACTCTATTGGTTTCCAACATTATACCTAATGTTATTGTTGAGTTGTAGTAATTAATGGTGAGTTGTAAAGCGGTTAAATGAAATGGTTATCTGATTTTTTTTTTTTTTTTATTACAAAGAGGGCCGAAGCCCGGAAGGAAAAGAGAACTAAATAGGAATCAAACAGGGGATAGAAATCCCTATTACATCAGCTGCGAGCAAGTGACTAAATTGAGCCGGACAAGACTCAAAAAAGGTAATTTCACCCGTTAGAGAGCATCTAAAATTTGCTAGAGCATCTGCACATTGGTTACCTTCCCTATAAGAATGCTTCACCACAATCTTCCAATCTAGATTAATTAACCTCTGTATCTCGAAAACCAACGACCTCCCGCTCGGGCTACCATGCCCATTTCCATTAATACAATTCACAACTACTAAAGAATCCACATTCACTTCAACGGCCTGAAAACCCAAATTTCTAGCGTAAACTCCCCATAATTCTACTATATAAGCGCAACACATCCCAATACTTTTAGCGAATCCCCCAAGCCATTCATGGTTATATGAAATTTAGTTAAAGAACAATAAGTATAATTTTGTTATTTTATTTACGCCGGAGAAATAAGTAAAATATTATTGGTACATGAAATTATGTATACCTTACCTATATATAAAAAAATGAAAAAATGCTAGAAACTAATCTTAGGGCACTTGATAAGAAGTTTAAAATACACCATCCGGTCATTATTATAAATAAAAATTTATTTTTTAAGTTCATTTAATTAATGATGTATATGATCTTTATTATAGACCACATACATCATTTAACGGATGAATCTAAAATATTGATTTTTGATTATAATAGTAATCGAAGGATGTACACATTGAAATATGTGTATTTAACACATTGAACGATGAATTGAAAGAGGAAAAAACAACTTTTTCTACATCAAATTATGAATTGATTAAAAAAAAAATAGTTATAAGCAAATATTCAAAATAGGAAAAACCAAACACTAAGCAGTTTTTTTTGGTTACAAACACTAAAGCAGTTGTAACCTAGTACTCATAAACTGAAAAATCAAAAAACACTCTTGTCGTTCAATTGAATTACAGAGAAACAAAATCCTTATACAAACCATGGAATTTTCAGAACAACCCGAAAAACCCAGCAACATCATCACTGTTTCTGTCAAAGAAAAACCAAAACCAAAACGATTCATCAAAAACCAAATCCCAGATTCAATCCTCAACGACCCACTTCTCAACGCCGCAATCTCAATCCTTCCTTCAAACTACTCTTTCGAAGTTCACAAATGCGTTTGGCGCGTCCGTTCCACCGCCTCTAAACGCATCGCTCTTCAATTCCCTGAAGGTCTTCTCATGTACTCTCTTATCCTCTCTGATATCTTCACCACCTTCGCCGGTGTAACACACTGTTATGTTCTTGGTGATGTTACCTATGGTGCTTGTTGTATTGATGATTTCTCTGCTATTGCTCTTGGTGCTGAAATTCTTATTCATTATGGTCATAGTTGTTTAGTTCCTATTGATTCTACTAAGATTCCTTGTCTTTATGTTTTTGTTGATATTAAGATTGATGTTGATCATTTAGTTGATACTGTTAAGTTGAATTCTAAGGATTTAGGGTTTATGGATAAAAGGGTCATACTTGCTGGGACTATTCAGTTTGCTTCTGGGATTAGGGCTGTTAAGCCTGAATTGGAGAGATTAGGGTTTAGGGTTTTGGTTCCGCAGTCGAAGCCGTTGTCTGCTGGAGAGATTTTAGGGTGTACTGCGCCGAAGGTGGGGAAAGAGTTGGATGATAAGGAAGAGAGTGTTTTGGTGTTTGTGTCGGATGGAAGGTTTCATCTTGAAGCATTTATGATAGCGAATCCTGGGATTAAGGCTTTTAGGTATGACCCTTATGTGGGGAAGTTGTTTTTGGAGGAATATGATCACGTGGGTATGAAGGGGTCAAGGAAAAATGCGATCTTGAAAGCGAAGGAGGCGAGGAATTGGGGTGTTGTTTTAGGGACTTTGGGTAGACAAGGGAATCCTAAGATTTTGGAGAGATTGGAAAAGAAAATGGGGGATAAAGGTTTTGATTATACTGTGGTTTTGATGTCTGAGCTAAGCCCTTATAGAATCTCTTTGTTTGAAGATTCTGTGGATGCTTGGATTCAGATTGCTTGTCCTAGACTCTCTATTGATTGGGGAGATGCTTTTGTAAAACCAGTTCTGACTCCTTTTGAGGCTGAGATAGCACTGGGATTGATACCTGGTTGGTGGGAGAAAACTCAGGTGCAGAAACAGGGTTGTGAAGATGTTACATGTTGCAATAAGAGCGATTGTTGCTCTAACCGTAGCTGCAGAGATGCCAAGGCGACCGAAGATTTTGGTGGAGATTATCCGATGGACTATTATGCTCAAGATGGAGGGGAGTGGAATTCCTCTTATATGAAAAAGCCTAGTCGTCCTGCTAGGAAAATTTCAGTAACTTCTGTCGCTAATAGCGTCACTTCCCAATAGTCTTAAATTTGCTTAGCTGTTATTGTTATACAGTACTTATAATGCTATGCTCCAAACGGCAGAGTCAAATAGTTTATTTTTTTGTTATTAGCTTAGTCATTTTTGAGAAGTAGACAGTTTTGTTCATTATTTGTCGATAAGCTATTCTTCTAAAAAGGGCAAGGGAGCAATTTTTAGTTACATGACTCAAACGCTTGTTGCATTCGTGCAAACTATTCACATGAACTCGTTACTGCAGCCGTGCTTGTCTGCGGAGGAACTAAGGTAAACATTGATAAACTTGTTTCTTTGTTTCTGTATTTAACTAGTATTTTGTTTCTGCGTTTCTGGTACTTGTTCATGTGTTTCTGGCTTTGTGTTTGCCTATTTTCCCCTGTTCATGTGCTGCATTAGCTTCAAAAGGACCCCAGGAATTAGATTTTCCATATTTTGTACTCTTCAAATATTCAAATGTGATTTGAAGATAGAAAGAAAAACAAAATGTTTGATGGGACTACGCACATTGGCCAAATAGGCAAATACCTAATTTATGTGGGAAGCGTTGGCTTTTGATACAATTTCAAATACTATTTGTAAGGAATCAGAAAGTTTGCACTCTTTTATTGGGCTTTTTTTTAATCATTTTTACTCAAAATTTGTTGCTTCTGTTTGATGAAATTCTACTTCTCTGTATGTGTGGATTTTTACTCATGGCTTCATTGTTTAACCTGGCTATTTAGTTAGCTACGTAAACAACGTTACGGGTTGATTCTAATCATTCTACCATGGTTTTCATTTCCATTTTCCTTATTCTTTTTGTTTTCTCTGTATTGCTTTACTTTGACACTGCCTGTGCTTTAGCTTAGCATCTTTTATGGAGTAATCGAAAGATGACGGGCCATATTGTTTTTGCATACTGTTAATTATTCTCTATATCTTGTGTAAATTTATATCTTTTTATTTTTATGCAGAAATAACATTTCAAGAATGTGTAAACCTTGATGATGAAGACCTTGAAATAGTTTAGGATGATGGGCCATATGGAGATTTTATATTGGTCTTCAACTTGATTATGAACAACTTGATTATATTGGCACGTAGTTTTGAGTTGATTCTTCTAGTTTTAAGTTGCTGCATACAAAATGTTTTACAGTATGTTGTTTTTAACAATTTGACTATGATGATTTTGATGTGTAATTTTGGAGTAGAGAGCTTAATTTTATTAAAGCAAAGTTGCACTAGAGGATGTTTATCTTAAGTATGTGATAATTGTACTATTGTGTTCCTTTGTCAAGTTTGTCATTTGTATAATTTTTTCTTCTTTTTGAATGGCAATATATACAAGAAAAAGCAACAAATGTACAAAGAGAAATGGAAAACACAAGGTAACCAAAAACAAAGGATGCCACCTACAACAGCACCAAAGGATGCCACGAGACTAAAACCAACACAGAAACTGTCATTTATATGATTAAAAGTTAAGTTTACTCAAAAGAAAAATAAAAGTAATTATAAAAGTGTAGACCATTTGATTGACCTTCATTCTACATCTACTTGTGGTGCATATATTAATTAGTACACGACAGTTTAGATATAAACCCCTTCTACAAATATTTGAACAAGAGGGAGTGAAATATATTTCAATCATCATTCAAGGGAGGAAACTCTAATTTTCTATATGTAAACTAATCATCATTCAAGGCTCCCTCAGGTGTCTGAAGAGGATATGTGGTTCTGGCAATTCAATTTGGCCAAACGTTACATTGTGTGTAATGCATATGATTACCTGACTGTAATGGATTCTAATGTTGTTACTGATGACAACTACCATATTTGGTTCAAAGTTGTTCCTCTTAAAGTTTCTTTGTTTGTTTGGTGTTTGCTGTTTAATCATCTGTCTACAAAGGATAACCTTTTAAAAAAAGAAATTATTTCTTTTGGAAGATAGAGATCATTTATATAAGGGTGGATTCTAGGGTGAGGGTCCAACCAAGTCCCTCACGGTGAACCATGAAAAAAAGCCATTAGATCATGTTGTTCTACCGGATCTTACAATGCACCCCTCATACATAATTATTGTTTCATTCTGTATTCTCTCTTCACGCTATAGCAACCACCATCAAACTCCTAACCATGTCAACTTCCAAATCAATGGATCTAACAAAAGAGTTTTCAATCAAATCAAGTAATCACAAAAATTTACTCTTTTTTCAGTTTCTTTTGAAATTATTGTCTTGTGATTTTAGGACCAAGTTTTAGAAATCTTCAAAAATAATTATTGAAGATTTGGATTCATACTTTTCGATGGTGTTTTGTGAGTCATTGTGCACAAATGTATCAATCTTCTCTTCTATCATTGCCAATTTTGTAAGGGATGTTCTTTTCCGTTAAAGTTCTCAAATTCATAATGTGGGTACAAGTGCTATTCTCAAAACAAGGATATTATGCATACAATGAAGTTCTTTTTCGTAGATGATATTATGCATAAAATGAAGAGAGTGAAACCTGCCATGGGTGGTTGATGGTAGTTGTTGGAGCGTGAAAGGAACCGAGAAGAAAGAAGGAAATAATTATGTATAAGGGGTACATTGTAAGATCTGGTAGGACAACATGATCTAATGGCTTTTTTTCATGGTTTACGGTGAGGGACTTGGTTAGACCCTCACCCTGAATCAACCTTTAAAAAGAGAGTATGACAATATTAATAGGTTAAAATTGTGCTTTCTTACCACCAATTGATAATATTTTTGAGCTGACGAAAGCAAAATACATTTTTGCACTTGCATGTCATTTGTTCAATAAAATATCAAATCTTTTTGGTCGTTTAGTTAACATGTCACAAGGGAATTCTTTATTTGGTGCATAACAAAAAGTAAATATTGTTCCACGAGAAAAAAATGCAAATATTGTTGAAAAGACATTTACCACCGATTGCAAATACAAAATTTTCCATCATAGAAAAATTAATTAGCCATTTGCCCACCTTAAAAGGCACCAAAAGGAATATTTTACAGGACGCGTCAAGGCTCCCTGAATCATCAAACATAGCAAAGGAAATATTCGGTGTTGAAAGCACAATATTGATAGAAGGAATATTTTACGGTGTTAATTAGTTGAGATGAATAAAAATGGATAGCTGACACATTGAAATAGGAACTACCATTTTTATGGACATCACTTCATTAAAAATAGTTTAGCAAGGTGTTGAACATCCATCCATCGAAGTTGGGGTACACGCAAGCACTCTTAAACTCAATTTAGTATGAGAGTAAAACATGTGATGTATTGAAATGATAAAAATTGTGTATTTAGTGTTGGTGTTGAATGATACCTTTTATAAGCATTGACAAAAGAGCCATTGTGGAGTTGATGAGAGTTTGCTATGATTGAAGCTTCACCAATGTTGTATCTCGGTGGCTGTTCTTAGGGTGCGTTTGGCCTATCTTTTACGAGACATAAAAGCTACTTTAAACTTAAAGTTAAAAACACGAGCTTTAAAAATAAAGTTAAAGTTCCTTAAAAAAAAATAAAGTTAAAGTTGTTCGGTAAATATTTTTTTTTAAAGGAGTTGTTTGGTAAATTTTGTTTTTTTATTTCAAAATCTATTTTATGTTAAAGTGTTTGATAATATTTTCAAGTAAAATGAATTTATTATAAGAAAGTTCATGTTTCTTAATAAATTATGATAAATAAATTAATATCTAAACGTTCAGTAAAATATTTTAGATAATAAAAATTATTTTATGAGAATGTAATTATATAAAGGCCTCAAAAAATAATTCTTGATTGCCTTTCAAAAGGAAAAATCTTGATTAAGTATATAAATAATGGACCCTTAAATTTACATCATAATTTTTTTTTAGGGAATTTACATCATAATATTTATTTAAAAGAAAACTTGTAAATAGTATACCATTACTTACAAAAAAAAAATAGTATACCATTGTCAAATGTACCAGCATGTCAAATTGTGAATAGTAAATTTTTATAACTAATTTGTTAACACGGTTGGTAAAAGATAACATTTTTTAACATAAACAAATTACAACAATTAAAAAATATATATGTTAAAAACAAACAAAAAACAATAAATAGTAAATGAAGAGCACATGCATACAGTAAGAAAAACCAATTAAAATGAAATATAAAATGTGGTCAATGGGTTTCAAAGGGGAACACATAGAAAAAAGTTGCCGAGAATTTTCAGAAGAAAGTTTCAACAACACTTTTTTTTTTGGGTCAGGTAGCCTAGTGGCTAGAATTCACCTCATAAGGTGAATAAGTGGGGTGCCTGGGGTTCGAACCCCGGCCCATACATATAATAATGCATTGTCCTACCAACTGAGCTATGCTCACGGGACTTTAGCAAAAATACTTTATTTATGTATTTTACATAAGAAAAATAAGCAACTTCTTATATTAAGTGCTTCTCAAGAAATATGTTTGGCCAAACTTCTCCTTTTATTGTGTAGAAAAGTCAAAAATAAGTCGGGCCAAACGCTACCTTAGGGGTAAAAAGATCTGAAGCTGGAGATCTTAAGTCACGCACCACTGGTCTGTGCGCGAGTTAACTCACGCACGTTGGCCGGTGGTGAGAGCTGAAGAACAAACGTTTTTTGGTTTTTGGTCAGTTTTTCAACATTCAATCTACACGTTTTTTTGACCACATTAATGGTGTTTATAACCTATACTACCATTCCACCTATAAATACCCCTCCATGCTTCCCTAATTCCTCAGACCATATCACTTTCTACCCCTTCTCACTCTCTCCCTCTATTTCTCTTTTTTTTTTCTTTTCAATAGTCTCTTTTCTCTTTGAGGGCAAAAGTGATCAAACTTCTTCGGGGTAAAATAGTGAGTAGCCGACTTGGAGAAGTGATCAACCCTTGCGATAAATTTAAATCTGATTTTTTTTACCCCATAAACTTTTTACCGTGGGTAAAAAAAATTCTTCTTGGGGTATAAAGAAAACCAGATTTAAATTTAGCCCAAGGGTTGATGATGTATTTTCCCAGGAAGGCTGCTCACTATTTTACCCCAAGATGATTGGTCACTTTTTACCCCAAGAGGGAGAAAATAAGTAGATTTAGTGAATTCGAATAAATTATTGTATTGTATGAATTCTATTAATAAAATAAGATGTTGTTAATATGCCTCAATTTTGTTCATTCCTTTTTATTTATATCTTCTTTTATTTTCTAATTTTGTATTTAATGAATAAATATTAATTTAGTTAATTTTTTTTTATATTTGTGTTTATTTAATGAATAATATCGAATCAGTATTTATTTTAAGTTCATAAATAAATTAGAATAAAGTAAATACGTAAATAAATTAGAATAAAGTGAACAAATAAATTAGAAAATAGATAAATTAGAATAAAGTAAATAAAATAAATTAGAATAAAGTAAATAAAATAATTTGAATATAGTAAATAAATTAAAAAAAGTGAGTTAAGTCATTATGCGTGAATTAAGTCGCGCAACTTAAGTCACTATGCGCGACTTAAGTCACGCAACATAACTAAACTGGCGCAATGTTTAACACTTGCGTTAGTTAACTAGCACAGAGGTTGTTTGGGTATTTCAGCTGGGCGCGAGCGAAACTTGCTGGATGAAGAGCAGGAATCAGAGGATTTTAGGCCTTGGGCCAATCTAGAATAGGATGTCACCTAAGTCATCAGGTTATAATTAAGGAAAATTCTTGTTCACACTTCTTAAAAGGATGAAAAACACCTGTAAAAGACGCAAATGCTCCGACGACAGTTAACTACCAATGTAATAAACTGGCGGCAGTTAACTACCGAGGTTTTATCGACAGTTAACTGTTGATGCTCTGTTATAAGAACATAAATAGGAATTTCTAAAACTCCATTGTTGCAGTTATGAGATCCTTAGGTGCGATTTTCTCCAAGCTAAAGTCATTTTACGCCAATTACAAACACAAAATCAAATAAGTGCTTATTATCCTATTGCATTGGCTTTTTTTGATTGAATTGTTAGATTTTTTAAAGAAATTGTTACATAATTAGGTTTTGTTGATTTTTGATTTTTGATTTTATGATGTTAGATGTTTATGTTTTGATTGATTTGTTAGATGTTGATTATAGTAGAATTGATTGAATCGTGTTAGAAAATGTTAGGAATTATTGGAAATTGTTATGTATTGTTAGAAATCATTAGGAATTGTTAGAAATTGTTAGGTATTGTTAGAAATCGTTAGAAATTGTTAGAAATTGTAAAAATTGTTAGGAATTTGTGGTAGAATATTTTTG
>Ga0315914_1005237_pt1 | contig 18969 bp, 14 predicted proteins | sample MpolenodulesMG_FD_203920 | JGI IMG/M metagenome (GOLD analysis project Ga0315914, IMG submission 203920) | Medicago polymorpha root nodule microbial communities from Los Angeles, California, United States - elongated nodules | ecosystem: Host-associated > Plants > Roots > Nodule | place: USA... | reverse complement strand
AATGGAACATTCTGATGGTCAGAATGTTCAGCTCTGCACATGTTTACTTTATGAACAGTACAGTAGGTGAAAAGCAAAAAGGCAAAAGCAAAAGCAAATCTGTCCTGCTCAATCAGAGATAGACAACACATGAGAGTTGGTACAGTACATGGACCACACAATCCCTCAAAGCATGGGCATGAAGATGCAGAATCCACTTTATCTCTCCTGCACCAGTCCCAAGGCAAATCTGAGAAAATAACATTCTGATGTATGTCGAAAAGCCCATACTTTGGTTATTGCCCAGAAATTCATATGAAAAGCATATGACACGCCCAGAAATTCATGCGTTCATTCATAATGATGAACCCAGATGAAGATCATCATGCCCAGATGAAGATCATCATTAACACAACAACATTCTGATGTTCATCAGAGATCAAAATGTTTGCCCAGAATTTCAAGTTAAAGCTTGTGGGACCCAGGACACATGGCATAACACCATTGGACACCCTACAACGGCTATATGAGCCCAAAGACTCTATAAATAGAGATCAAAGCTTTAGCAAAACTTGCACCATTGCAAAGCATACAAGAAAACAACTTGAATTGTTTGAAGCTCTTGCAATTGAGATTGGTTATCACTGAAGACTCTTTTTACCATCTTGTAGTGTACATCAATACCCTATGTTATCTCTTTCAAAGATAACTTCTTCTTCCTCCTCTTATGTTTGATTTTCAAACATACAACTTCCATACAAATTGTAATCAAAATCTCATCTAGCTTTAGGGGTACTAAAGTGTTAGCTTGAGTAAAGGTTGTAAAAGTCTAAGTGGTTAACTTAGCAACAAGGTGCAAGCCTGCTGAGGCTTAGAGAATACAAAGTTGTAACTGTTCAGGTGAACAAAAATTGTAAGGTGCAGGATTTGAGAGGTTATCTCAAGCATCATAGTGGAAACTCTCACAAGATTGTGAGGAGTGGACTAGCCCACATTGGGTGAACCACTATAAATCTGTGTGTGTTTTTTCTCTCTTCTCTATACTCTTTAATTACAGTATACACAACACACACTTGCACACTTACTTTATTAAACAGTTTTTGTGTATGAACTTCAGAACGTTCTGAAGTCAGAATATTAACTTAACCATTTCAAGTAAACTACTTGAGAATTACTTTTAAGTTTCAGGATAATTTTTAAAGGGTCACAATTCAAACCCCCCTTCCTTGTGACTATTTTATCTACTTCACCATATGTCTATCCTTTCCATCGCAAACTGCTTTTTCCTTCTTACGAATTTCACAATTGTTCCCTGGATTTGATATTTTCTTTCATGTCCTTGTAGACGGGTCGTGGTGGGACTAGGCGATATGGTGGGAGCAGAAAACGTGGTGGATATAGTTCTTGACTGAATTTGATCTGTTTGATTGCTAAACTTGTTAACATGAATAAATGTATTAATGGCAACAAAATCAATTGAGATTTTTCCGCCAAGTCAACTTTTGTTGCCCAGATTTTTCGGTAGACCATGTTACATACATTAGTATGGACAACTTTTTTCTTATTGTTATTTAAATTGTTTGATTTTTGACTGTGAAAGGTTTTCTTTCTTCTTCTCTATGGTTAATGTTTCTTTATTGTTCATATATTAATTACAATTATTGATGTATTGGTTGAGTCGATTCATGATCGGGAAAATCCTAAACCATGAAATCTTTGCAAAATTCCCAAACTTCTCTGCAGACCATGTGAGTGACCTGAGAAATGGGCAATTATGTGATAAAATGTGCTTGCTTCTACTTATGATGACTATTCTAAAACACGTGACCTTGACTAGGTTCGTGTTGCATCCTTAATGTGATAAAATGTGTGTTATAAAGATGATTACACTGATTTTATTTAGAAAAATTGTTCAAACGTCATGAAAGTATAAGATAACAAATATAATAATGTGATAAAATGAAAAATTGAATATAAGGTTAGTTTGTTGCATTTTATTTTTAAAGCAAATACACTTTATTAAATGGTTGTATTTCATGCATTGAGGAATAAATAATTATTGACATAAAAAAATCTAGAAAATTTTATTCTTAAGAATAAGTTTTTTTTTGAGAGAAAATTCTTAAGAATAAGTTGAAAACAAAATCTGATTAAGTTTAACAATTTAACAAATGTAAGATTACTTTCTATTTTCTAAATAAAACTAGTGTAAACATATTTATAATACACTTTCCCTCAAAAAAAATATTTATAATACACTTCATTTTCTTTTTTAACAAATCAAAATGAGATATGTTATTAACTCAAAGGTGCAATCACCATGCACAAGACGTTCAACGAGAGAAACACCACAAAATTGTTACAAGGTCAATATTATACTATGGTTAGAAAAAATATTTAAATATGACAAAACTTATTTTTGTTAAATTGTTAAACTTAATATGATTTTTTCTAACTTATCCCTATTAAAGAATTTTAAATTTCTGGAATTTTTTACATTTTTATCGTCACTTTTCCTTTTCACTGTTATACTTATCATCAATCACAGTTCCTTTTTCCATTTTTGTGCATATTTAATTTATTCCTATTAATCCTTAAAAAAAAAAAAAACTTTTTCCTGTTAAGATTTAATTTATTAAGAAAATTTAACTAATTTCCATAAAATTCACTTTTCTATTTTTGTGTGTAGACATCACTGTGCCAATCAAATCCCGCCATGCAATCTTCCAAACACTTTTTCTCAGTCACGTGAGACGCATGTGACACTTTGAAGTAACCCTATAAATACCAAACCTGAGTCTCTTCCACGACACTTCCGAAGTCCTAGAACCTTCTCACAAAAATTTTCTTAAAAAAAATCCCAAATATGTTTCTTATCTAAAGTCTAAAATTTCACAATTCACAAACCCTAAGTCCCAAATTTCTCATCAATTTCAAAAATTCTCTCTGTTTTCTATCAAATCAATGGAAGAAACCGCTTTTTACCAAGGTCCTGGATTCCGATTCCACCCTACCGATGAAGAAATCGTTCGTTACTACCTTAAGAAAAAACTCACCGGAAATTTACCTTCTTGCTTTGATTATCTCGCTGTCATCGACATCTACAAATTCGAGCCATGGGACCTTCCCAGTATGTCATCTTCTTCTCTATGGTTTCATGGTTTCTTTCAAAATTTCAACTTGATGATTTTTTTTTTTTTTGGTTTATTTTTCTTAGGTTTGTCGAAGCTGAAGACAAGGGATTTGGAATGGTACTTCTTCACTGCGTTGGACAAGAAGTATGGTAACAGTAGCAGGACGAATCGTGCTACTGATAGAGGTTACTGGAAGACTACTGGCAAGGATCGTGCTATCAAGAATGGGGAAGAGACTGTTGGAATGAAGAAGACACTTGTTTATCACTTGGGTCGGGCTCCGCATGGTGATCGAAGCAATTGGGTCATGCATGAGTATAGGATGATTGATGAGACTTTAGCCAAAGCTGGAGTGCAGGTATTATATTATAGTAGTGATAGATTGTGATTATTTTCTTCAAAGCTTGTTTATTTATGTAGTTTATGTAAGTTATTGAATAAGGTTTTGTGTAATTTATGAAATTCGGTTTTGTTTTGATTTGATTCGTACTTGAGATGAGATTTGTGTTTGTTTTGGTGGAGAAGGATACTTATGTCCTGTGTAGGATCTTCGAGAAGAGTGGCTCGGGGCCTAAGAATGGGGAGAAGTACGGGGCTCCCTTTGTTGAGGAGGAATGGGAGAGTTTTGGTGAACAAGTGCTACCCTTGCCGCCTGTTGATAATGAACCTTTGAAACTAGAAGGGTTTGCTTCTGATGTTGATGAACTCGTGAATCCCTTGGCAGTTTCTGTACCTGACGATGTACTGGTGGATCCCTTGGATGTTTTTTATGACGAGCTTTGGAAAGAAAATCTGCCTGATTCTACTTATGAGGACTTTTTTGAAACCCATGACCTCGACCAGGTTCGCGTTGCATCCTTAATGATGTTGGATTGTTTATTGTTCATTCATTTTTGTGCTGTTGGATTATTTTGTAAACTTTGCCTGGGGGATAGATTGAATGCTTTTTTGCTCTGTTGTATTAATAATGTTCTTTCATGTTGTAGCTTTGCTTATTTTTTAATTAAACTTTTGCTGGGGTGGAGATTTATTTATTTGTTATCGTGGCCATCGTTCCAGATATGTTTTGGCACAGATTTTGTCATTGTTTTGACCTTTTCTGTTGAATGATAGACATCTGCAGTTTATTAAAAAAAATAAATTCTCTTTGTAATTTTTTCTTCGAGCATTTTTTTTAACACAATTCCTACTTGTTATATTATCTACTTACTCTGATGTTCCCATCATATTTAATTCTAATTTTCGAAATATCTTCAATTACTAGGATCTTGATGCTAGTAACACAGTTGGAAGTGATGAACTTCAATCCAACTTCTGTTATGGAGAGTGTAGTACTCATCCTCAGTATTCCCAAGCATTTATTAATGAACGTAAGCAATTGGAAGCCACTCTTGGCATGTATGAACATGAGGTTGATCAGCCTAATAATATAGCTGATCTATATGGTGGGAATATCAATTCAGTGCAAGATGGATACAATGGTGGGACAAACCATAAGGAAAATCCTTTGAATTTCAATTTTACATCAGAGGAACTGGATAAATTCTTTGATGCCCCTGATTATCTTACTGGTGTGACTGATGAGTACATGGAAACCAATGATATTAAGAATCGTGACGAGTTTGCTCCCACTGAGATCGATCCTTCTGTTGCTGCAATGCTAGACGAGTACCTTGTATGCCCTGATGATGACGTTTCTAAATATATATGCTTTGATTCTCCTTTGAATGCAAGGAGTGAAAGCCCCATTGCCAGCTATGGACAGACTATCATTGAGCAGGTTATGGTGTACTCTAGATTTATTAGTCACTTGTTTTACTGATTTGTATTATAGCTGTCTTAAAATCTTTTGGTGTCATTGACAGAATGTGGAGGGCGAAACCTATGGTAGTTCCTTGACAAACAAACATGTTTTTGAAGCACAATCTTGTCATGAAGATTTACCAAAGGAGGATCTAGCAGCGCCAAACTGGGTCTCAGGTGACAGTCCCACTCACTTTAAACCCTGATTTCTCAAGCTGGTTTTTTTTGTGTTATTGTGGACTGATATAGAATGTGAATTAGTTTTCTATTCCTTCTAATTTTTGTTTTTATCACTTCGGCAGGAGATGCAAACACTTTTGTGAAGCATGCCAATAGGTTGTTGGCCAACATACCTGCTCCACCTGCATTTGCATCAGAGTTTCCTGCTAAGGAGTTGGCTTGTGGGACACACCCTGCAGCTGAGTCATCCAATTCAGCTCATATAACTGCAGGTATGATCAGCATTACAGACATTACTTTTAGAGGCAATGCAATGGATTGGATGGTGGGCAAGAATGGAGGTTTTAACACCGTTATGTCTACTGGGTTTTCCCAAACTGATGTTAACTCTGCTACTTTGGTGCCTATTTCTGGCTTGGTCTGTAGCAAAACTGCATTTATGTTATCACATGGTTGGGTTTTCTTGATGGGTTTCTCAGTTGTGATTCTTTCACTGAGTTTCAAGATCGGAAGCTTCATGTATACGGGTAAATGACAAATGCAAGTTTGGCTATGATAGAATAATCCAGTCAGTTAAGCATCGTTCGGTTGGTGGCATTCATTGAATGACTAGGATTCCATGACTTTGTAGATTTCTCTACGGTAATTTAATCATACCAATCTTAACATTATTCATTGTAACTTACTCGCCTGCATATTTATTTTTATTTTTTTGGTTTCAGAGTGCAAACTACTGAACAATTAGTTATACATATTACTCACTATTTACCTCGATAGTTTTAAGTTCTGACTGATAGGCTATTCATTATATACTATGTTGGAGATATAATTTGATTCACCAGGCATAACAATCAAGCATTCGGTTTTATTTATCTACTTGTTTCGTCCTCGAGGAGTATGGGTGGGAGTAGAAGCTGTTGTTGGCATTCTGAAAAGTGATATAAACTTCTGGGCGCCGGATGAAGCTGAGTTGGTGCATCAACTACCACAAGATGTTGCTTAGTTGTATTGGACCTATGGTTTACTAGGTTGAGTATGCCGTACCAGTTAGTTTAACCCTAAAGTTTTTAACTTAGCCTCTAGCACATTGACTGGCTCAGTTTTTCATTGGTTCTCAAATTTCTACCAATTGTAGTGGTGCTGTCGAGCTGTTTCTTTCCATATTCACCTGTTTATCCATCATTGATCTAATTTCTTCACTCTGTTGATTCCTTTTCAACACCTGTGACCATTTATTTACCTTGGTCTCCTTTGAACCATCACCTCATATAAAATTTGTTATACTTATCTGATAATATTTTCCCACTTTTTTCAATCAATTTAATCACAATAATTTGCCTGTCTCCCCTGTCTCTTGCTCAAAGACGGCGGGGTGAAGTCTACAATGGAGTTGTTAAAATGGCGGTGCTCGTGGCTTTTTCTACTTTAAAAGAAGTAGAAGGAGGAATCAAAGCTCCATAATGCAGCACTACACTACCACAATACACATTAAAATAGTTGCACCTAGAAGGAGCAATCAAGTGCCCTATAAGAAATTGGATCGGTGTTAACTCCTAACATAATGTGGCGTTTAATGGAGGATAAGCTTATCACTATTGTGATATTATTTAATGTGATATTCAAACATTTTCAATTTTGAAATATCACAATAGTGATAATTTTATCTTCCATAAAACGCCACATGATGTTAGGGTTAACATCTAATCCAATTTTCTATAGAGCACTTAAGCATGATGGATATTATAAAGGAATATCTTGTAGTCAGGAGATCGGTACCGTTAGATAATTGGATGTTCAACATTTTCAATGTGATTTACTAAAATGAGTTAATATTTAACATTTCTTCTTATTTTAGAAGTTTGTAAAAACAATAAGTAGTTAATTATTTTATAAGTACTTCCTAATGTTTAGTGATTTTTTTTATGTTATTCTTTGATGCTACATAATTTATAAGACGCTAGGCGCTAATACAAGGATTTTACAAAACATTTGTTTGAACGTAGGATTTTACGAAACATTCGAAACTACTTATAAAATGTTACGAATTATTTATTATTTTCTGTACTTCGAAAAATCAAGAGAAAACTTTATTAAAAAAAATTATACTTCATAAAATAAACGACGATTTTTTTATTGAAATTGGTGATCTGAAATTGGTATACTTAAACTTGATGTCAATACGATCGAGTCCCTACTATTATTGTTTTAAATTAGCATTAAAAAATTACTAGTATCTACAAAAACACGGAGAACATTTTTTTTTTGAAGGAGAACGTTTTATTTTGAAAGGGACCAACGGATATTTTTTAAATAAAATTATTTTAAGTCAGATTATATAAGTTTGATATTCTTTTTTAATGAAGAAAATATCTTTTTTGCTTGACGAGACATTTTGCATGTTTCCTATCATTCAGTCTGGTGCATTGATATTTTTTTATTGTAATGAAGTACTTATTAGCAAAAAAAGAAACTTATTACTTTATAGAAAAAAATACTTATTTATGTAACCAACATCACTTTTGGAGAAAGAACAAAGGCAATATCGTAAAGTCTTCATAAACAGATGAGATGCCTATGAAAAAGTGTACAAACTAATTGATTATATAGAAAGTTTTTATTTTATTTTCTTTCAAAAGGTATATATGAATTTTGGTTGCTATTTTTTTTTTGTTGAGGAATGGTTACTATTTGCTTGTTGAGTACTATGAATTAATTTGATCTATTCCACGGCCCGTGAATCACATGGAATGAGATTTCCTGCTATAATTGCATCATACACTAACAACTCTCAATTGTCCGATCTAGATTGACGGTTGAGATGGTTTCACGCGGTAAATTGCCTATGTAGTATAGATTGTCTGATCTCAAATAACAATTAATCACGTTCTATATAGCAGGCAATTGCTCTAACCCATTAACGGCTATGGTCGTCCGATCATAAATTAATAGTTGAGATCAAAACTGTCCGAAACTGACTGTATAAATCGGAACTGTTAAATCACATTTATGTGGTCGAGATTAAGTGAAGCAGTTACAACGGACAATATGGGTCCTTCTCATCTCTCTCTCTCTCTTAATTATTTCCTTTCTCCTAACCACCTCATCATTCTCCTCAGTGGGAGATCTCTAATCTCTGTGAAAATAAAATTAGTAGAGAGATGTTATGTCCATTTCACTCTATCAGTCTCTACTAGGATTTTCTCTAACATGAAAATATGGCATGTCTACGAGGGTACTCCTCAATTGGAGGTGTATAGTTCTTGTGAAAATTAAATTTATAGGCCTTATCCTTGTTTCCATGTCGACTTCAAATGTTTTCTTTGATATGGAAACATGTCAGGTCTCCAAACTAGGAATACCTTTTCATGGATACTCTTTAGTGGAAGGTCTTAAGTTTTCATGGAAAATAAATTTATTAGGGAAATGCCATACCCTTGTTGCTCTGTCAGCTTCCTAAAGGACCACCTCTGGTATGCAAATTGGTATGTCTGCAAGTGAAAAATAATATGCAGGGATAAAATGATAGGTCTCTAACTAGATTATTGTGAAAAATAAATCTTTAGGAATAATTCCCTACATGTATTGCTCTATCGACTTTCAAGAGGATTGTTTCTGATATGAAAATGTGACAGCTCTTTAAATTTAAAGAATTTATGCAGGGATACTCCTCAATGGGATGTTTTTATATAGATTCTTTTTCTTTTGAAAAATATATCTTCGAGAGAAATATCTTACCCGTGTTTCTCCATCAATCTTGAATAGAATAGACTGTGATGAATTGATATCATTAGATTGACAGAGGGGATGCGACACGAAATCATGTAAAAGAGCGAGCTAACTCGAAGATTCTATTCTCTTCAAATGTTGAAAAGTTTAATAGCATCGCGAAACATTCATTGTTTGTGCATGATGCCTATTCCTTTTCATTGAGAAATCGTCCAAAGTTTGCCCCATATGTCTATCCTTTCCATCGCAAACTGCTTTTTCCTTCTTATAAATTTCATAATTGTTCCCTGCATTTGATATTTTCTTTCATGTCCTTTGTAGATGAGTCGTGGTGAGAGCAGAAAAACTGGCGGACCTGGTTCCTGACATAACTTGATTTGTTCGACTGCTAAACTTGTTAGCATAAAAAAATATATTAATGGCAACAAAATCAATTGATATTTTTCCGCCAAGTCAACCTTTGTTGCCCAGATTTTTCGGTAGACCAGCTTTTGTCATCATGCATTTCATATGTGTTCTATGTTGGTAATGAAGTTTACGACCAATTGATTCTTCTTTTGTGTTCTAAAATCATGTGTGGTATATCAAAAGTGGTATTTGGTTTATTTAATGAAGAAAATTATGGATAGATTATAAATGCACATATATTTTTATCAGTTATTTGACTTTTAACCATTTCCACCCCTCTACCTTTTGTTGAATTGATTAATATTGATAATACTCTTCCTCTTCTACCATACTTCATCCTTTGCTCATTTTGTATTCTTCAAATGTAACTATTATGCCAACATTTCTACCCTAACTTTGGGCCGCTTCCTCTTTACATGTTAGCATGACCCTTAAACTAATTATGAGATATATATGTTTCAAAAAGTAAAGAAATTAGTTATTTTTTATGCCTTCTTTTCGGTCAAAATTTGGAAAATGCTAAAAAGTGCCCATAGACATTGATTAAAAAGATAAATATAGAAATTTTACCTTGGAAAATAGTAAAAAGTGATGAAGTTGATTTTTTAAAAGTTAAAATATTGTTGAATTCAATGCAAACTTACTACTTTTTGTTTCCTTAACAAGTGCCCTAACGACACTTATTGGCATAACTCTTATAATTTTGTCATGATCTTCAAATATACTTTCAAATGTTGCGCTAGAATAAGGGACATATGATATAGCTAGAGAGAGATAAATTATTGTATGATTTAATTGCATTCATGAGTTAAGATATATACCTCATATTATCTAATATACTTCAAATGGTTTTAAATTCTTTTTTGCCTCTTTGATGATCGTTTATTAGTTTCATGAAAAAACAAAATGCAATTGTTCTTCTTTCTACTTCTGAAGTCGAATATCATGCTCTTGCCACTGCAACTTGTGAAGCTCAATGGCTACGTGATTTTAACGTCAATCATCCTTCCAAAGTTGTTCTTTACTGCAACAACAAACACTTAACACATGGACTGTCATGTCCAGAAGAATCTTCATGTCGGAGTGCTTCACTTACTGCTAGTTTGTTGTTCATTCTGTCAGTTTGTTAGTTTCCCTTTTGTTATTCTCCTATTTTCCCTTTGTCTTAATAAAAAGGGATCTTATTTCATCTTGTAACAATTGAATGGTTTCAATGAAATTCAGATATTCAAATATACAGTGAATGAGTAACGTGATGATACAAGAAATTGTAGAGTATGCTTTAGACTCAGAAATCCAGCTTGTAGAACACAATAATTTAGAACGATACATCTCAAGCTTCATAACTAGAAATAGGTTATACAAAATCCCACTTATTACATGTTGACGAGTTTTATTTTATGGTTTTAAATCAAATGAATGTTTTGAAATTTATATTATTGCTCAATAAATGTATTTCCAGCTAAATTGCATGTTTGGTCCTTACGTTTAATTTAGGTTTTAAGTTGGTCCCCTACATTTAAAAAGTTTCAAGTTGGTCCCTTACGTTATTAAGATTACAATTATCAATTTTCCGTTTAAAACATCCATGTGGCTAATAGAAATACACACGCAGATAACTTTGGGGGCGCCACATGGACGTTTTTGACAGAGTTACCTCAAAATATGACGGAAAGGACTAACTTATGTTGACATCAATAATGTAAGGAACAACTTGAAGCTTTTTAAACGAAGAGACCAACTTGAAACCTAAAATAAACGTATAGGTCCAAAAATGCAATTTAGCCATGTTTTCCCCCTTTTATTACATAACCGTTATTCTACATCGATTGGTATGATCTTACTTCCATATATCTGCTTTGACATTCAGAAGACTAGCTAGTTACATTTCTCCTGGGAGCATGGTATCACCAGGTAGATCACAAACAGCAATCCCCTGATAAGAGAGAATACAAATGTTTGAATTAATTAAAGTGAGTATCATGAATATGCAGAGTTGAAAGAAAAATGTTTGCGTAGACTGCGATTCGGGCTGCAATATTTACCTCGCCGGTTAGGTGAGCCACACATTTTTTCTCGGCCAATAACTCAGCTTCTGTCTGCAAAATATGATATTTTGACATGAAATTCACAGATAATGCATTTACCAATGTTCAGGCACACTGAATAATCTCATAAAAGTTAAACAAGACTATAGTAACTATGTTTTTTTTTTTTGTATACCAAATATATGAAATTGTTTTTGTTGTATAAAATATATTAAGTTTCAGACTCACCTTGGCTAATTTCTGTCGTAGGTAATCATCAAATATAACATCCTTGACAAGTTCATAATCACCATCTCCCTAATGAATAAAACTTTTTGTCATAGAGGAACAAAGGCAATTCAGAAATCATAAAGAATGAATAACACAGACACACTTGCCTTTGATCGACACGGCATACTGAAAACAATATCTTCAGCTATTCCATAAGGATTTCCACTGGTATACACCTGATATTGTAATTGCAAACTGTATGATTGAAGTAGATACTAGAAAACAGATAAGATCAAAGACAAAAACTGCTTATAGGCCTTTCAAGTTGACGGACTATATCAAGAAACTAGTAAAATACACGTGAATGCGCACGGGTCCCAACGTTGGTGAATATATTAATGTCAGTCAAGTTGCAAAACAAACTTGCCATCTTTCTGAAAAGATCATCCAATTCTATATCAAGCAAATGCACAAATTTGTTTAAGAAATACAAACTTACACCAGTAGAAAACCAATCACCCTCGGGAGTCGGAGTGATCAAAGATCGTATGGCATCAACTATAGACACAGAAGTTGATGCAGCAGATGATCTTCCCCATTTTTGAATAAGCACCCCACCTCTCTAACAATCAAACAATAACTTGTTAACTTATTACACAAGGAAACTAAATATTCTCTATTCCACATGTTTAACTACATGGATTCCAATTACAAATTTTACCTTTTGAACTTTTTCAGTGAACTCTTCCTCTAACCATTTATGATCCTTAATCACTTCTTTGACGGGCAACCCATCGATTCTGGCATTTAAGAAGTCAGGGACCTGAGTAGTTGAGTGGTTTCCCCATATCGTCATATTTGACACTTTATCGTAGAAGACACCTGCCTTCAGGGCTAGCTACACATTGGATTGAAGAAATGCAGAGAACACATCTGTTATTTCTTCTTCTTTGGAACAATTTTTCTTTGTAAAAAACAAAATTTATACGCTTTTATACCTGACATTTTGCCCTGTTCTCATCTAAACGAGTTAAAGCATGGAAATTTTTTGCAGGAATATTTGGAGCATTCTTCAAGCATATTAATGCACTGCATTAAAATACACATAAAGGTTAGCAACATTAGGAACAATAAGGTGCAACTTCTAGTTTACACATGAAGCACCAAGCTGACTTTGTATTGCAAGGGTTTCCCACGACTATAACTTTGACATTGCGAGATGCAACCGCATTGAGTGCTTTTCCCTGTTGTACACATGGTTACACATGGTAAGATATAATGTCAACAATATAGTTAACTGTCTTTTATAGGAGAACACATAAGATATTTGAATACCAATTTACCTGCTCCGCAAAAATCTGCCCATTTATGTCTAGCAAAGCGGCACGCTCCACTCCAGGTCCTCGAGGCTTTGCACCTATTAGCAAAGCCCAATCTGCATCTTGGAACACCTCATAAGGATCAATGCTAATAATAACTTCCCTCAGCAAAGGAAATAAAGAGTCCTCCAACTCCATCGCAACACCTGCATTGTTGAATTAGAACATTCATTTTGAAAAGCATCGGTAATATGGCATATCCTATGATACACGTATACTCCAAAAACGGGGGCCTTTTCATATAATACGCATGTACGAAGCTTACCTTCAAGAGCTTGCAATGACCTTTCCGATCCTAATAATTTCAGAGCAACAGGTTGATTTGAACCAAAAACTTCACCAGATGCAAGCTGACATAAAAAATTAACTCAGTGGAACTAAATTGCATGGCCATTAAAGGTGACTGAGTCTGAAACTGCAATGGTTCTGATTTAAATCCAAGATACACTCTCACCTTGAAAAGTAGATGATTGGAAATCATTCCAGCAGCACCCGAGACTGCAATGGTAATTAATTTCTTCCAGGATTTTGTCTCCTCCTCCTGTAAACACATTGGCCAAACGAAACGAATTGGTATATACTCAATCTTTACATTAAGTAATACCATGGAAAATTTGAAAGGATGCTAAATGAAACAAATGATTTAGTTCTGAGACGGTGAATCTTTGTATCTAGAGGAGTTGATATGGAGGACAAATCAGTTGATTTAACTCCATCTGATCGAATCACAAACTGAACAAAAGAGTAGGAATCAAGCGAAGTACAATTAAAGAAATACAATCACCAATTTAGTTTCACTTCTATCTATGTAGTATATAGCCTATACACATGATGCTTCGGATTGCGGTCCGCACCCGCAATTGAGGCTGCAATATTGCTGTTGCGGTAGCCTCCTCAATGGCGTTACACCTCAATTGTAGTGTGATCTTCAATTGCATGTACGGCTGTATCCGCATCAGACGATTTCAATCATGATCGTTCAAATTTTCTCACCAAAAATTTAAATTTTGGAACCCCAAATCACAATATGCTTCAGATCTAATGAAAAACCTTACCTTTAACAGTCTCTCAATTGTGTGTTTCAATCACCTCTCAATCATCATTTACGGAGCAAACTAAATAGTGTAGTGGCACGGTGGTGCTACATATATGGTTTGTGAAAATTAAAAAATATTTTATGCTGCAACAGTCACAATGCGCGCAGCAACCGCAATGACCGCAGTCGCAACGATTGCAACTGCAATTTAAAACCATACTACCGACCTCTATCCCTATATATCAACCAACTGCAATTTTAAATTAACAGGTACATTTATTATATTTCTTTCAAGTATAGGTCTTATTAGTACTATTAATTTTTCTTTGAAATGACCAGTAAGAATTAATGACATCCTATGAAGCACGGACGCCCCTCGGATTAGGACGCGTGTCCAACACCGACATGACACCTATAATTACACTGAATTATGTCATTTTCTAAAATTATTATCCGTGTCGATATCATGTCCGTGTATTATGGATGACATCTACATATACAATGATTAGGCACATACTGGCAAACACCACCAATGCTCCTTATAACAAAACTCTGCTCCCAAATACCCAATTAAAGAACACATTAACCACAAAATCATGCACAAAACTCACAAATTTGAATACAAAGTAAGCTTAAACAACATATATACATACACAGACTAAATACAGTAGAGTAACAAGGAATACTCACAGCCTTCAAATCATAGGTAAGGCAGAAGACACCATAGCAATCAGGCTTACTCTTGGGATCCTGTGTCTGTACAGCTGGCACCTGCACTTGACTGAAAAGTAAAAACAGGAAAATTCATTCAGACCCAAGAATCTGAATTGATACAAAGTTGAATGAAAAAGAGTAAAGTTACTGACTTTGGTGCAACAGAACAAGAAATTCTAGCATGTTGATTTCTGTGAAGTGGTGCTAAAGTACAGTGATGGTGCCTTGGAAGAGTCCTAGAGAGAAATGAGAGTTGCGATGATGAGTGAGGTTGAGTTTTTGAGCAAGTGTTGTTTAAATGTGTCAGAGCCATGTCAAAGAATCTTAGAATTCAAGAAACACTAAGTTTGTGGTACTTGATAAGAGTAGTAATGAAAAAACAAGACTTTATGAATAAGTTTCTAAAAGGGTATAAGAAAATGAGAAAACATAGGAGTTTGGTTGAGAAGTTGCAAAGTTGATGAAGAGAAATGTAGAAGGAAGAAAAAAGGAGGGTATGTGGGAACAAAGAGGATGGATTTGAAATACAAGTATAAGGCTATGGGAATGACACTTGTCAAGTTACTCAATCACAGTAAACATCATCCACAACTTGTTTTTTTATCTTCTTCTTATGAGACATTATTGGATGAGTGAATGAATGAAATGAAATTACGTATTTGTTAGGGTGTGTAATTTTTGTTGTTGTTTTCCACATCTTTTCTTTTAGGGGGGTTAATTGTGTTTGAGATAAGGTCGAATACCAAGTATAAGCACTTACTTGAAATTCAAACTTTGACATTAGAAAATAAAAAAAATTGACTTGTTGTAAGAGAGGAGACTAATCCCTCTAGCTAGACTCAACTTTAGACAATAGTAGGTTGTATTTTAAGGATCGAGTGATTTTTTATTATTATTTTTTTTATAAGAAAAAGTGATTTTGTTTTGTTGTTATGAAAGTTATTCTTTAAATGTAAATGTGTTTATGTATATATCAAAATACATCGTCTTCAATTTTGGTGGCATTGTATCTTTCAAAAAAGTAATAATTTGGTGGCATTGTATTTTTTATGAAGAAAAAAAAAATTAGATTAGAAGAGACATATACTTCAATAAAGTCGGGATACATGGTACTAATGAAATAAACATTAATAACTTTCCATTAATGTATAACTATAATTATCTCAATTTAGAAAAGATATTCTTTTCGAGTTTAATTTTTACGTGGAACTATCCTTGACCTGATTATACTTACTTCATGTTCGAACTTCAGATTAACAACGCTTTCTCATGAAAATTGGAGGGTTAACAACAAAAAAATGATTGAAACAAATATTATAGATTTTTTTTTACCTAATTTTGAATATTTTAAGATTGTATTATGAAGTATTTTAGGAGTATCTGAATAATATACCTATCTGAAAGTATCATGAGTATTTTTTTGATTGTTGAAGAAGTTAAACTACTCTATCAAAATTAACATGGGAGGGAATCGAACTCAAGATCCTAAGAGGATCACATTTTAAGGTTCTAAGTCAGCACAATCGTACCAACCCAAATGGGTTCAATATCATGAGTATTAATATACAAGGTTAAAGAGAAACATCAATCTTATTGAGGATTTAAAATGAAATTTACACGAGAATAAAATCCTCAAGATCTAAATCACAGCTAGTTGAACGAAAAATCTAATAATATGTGTCAACATCAATTTGTAATTTGGTTGTATAGTTGCCATACTTCTTGCCAATTGGACAATATATGCAAAAAAAAAAAAAAAAAGTGGAGAGCCAATTTGATCTCTAACAATTTTCTCGAAATTCAATTTAGTCTTCAATAAAAAATAATTTATGACATTTTCAAATTAACGATAAATTAGTTTCTATGTTATAATGAGTCGGAGACTAATCTATTGCTGGTATAAAAATGGTAAAGGCTAATTTATATATTAATTTTTATAAAAGAATAAATTAGATTAGAACGCTAAAGAAAATTGTTGAAAACAAAATGCGAGTCATTCTATTTATTAAATTGATGATACTTGAAAACGCCATAACTCTGTTGACCGAGTTGCTTACCAAATAAACAAAAACAAACGTCAGCAAAGATCCACAGACGAAGAACAAAAATCCTATGGTAATGTGTGTCAGTTACTTGGGTTTACTTTAGTTTCTTGTAAATTTCATTTCTTTTGCTTCTTCTAGTTCTACTAACTATATGTAACTTAATTTAATCACCTTTTCAGGTTTTCAGACAATATTGCAATGATGAGTGTTTTTGTTTAGTTTGAAGTAAATAAAATGGGTATATCATTTTATGTCAGATTTAGACATCTCTTACTTGTTCTTGTGTTTCTTTCTACTATACTTGTTTTTCAATCTTATTGGAAAACATTTTCTCTCTTGGATATGTCTAGTAGATTCATTGGAAACAATGTTACTTTACAATCTAATTATTCATTACAATATCAAGTGGAAAATCATGAAAAAGAAATTCACATTTTCAATCAAAAAATACTTCTTGATGATTCTACACAAAACAATATTCAACACCAGAGCAAAGAGATTCCTTCAAAGGGAACAAAATTTCTGAATGCAAATTGGAGCATTTATCATGATAATGTAAAAAAATCTTCAAATGGAAGTGGAATACAAACTATGGAAATTGACCCTCAAAATAAGGAAAAACCTCAGCTACTGAAAACTTCTTTGTCGGGTTCTTCGACCACGATGCAGCCAACTTCATTAACACAGCTCAACTCTCAATTGATTCACAGTTTCAATTCGTCTTCTACGGTATGAACTATGAAGTTCAGTTTTTGTTGTTCCAACGTACGATTGAATCATTGTTGAATATGTATGGACTTCTAATTTTTGCATTTATTGATGACAGAAGCCAAAATGGTCTTCACAACGTGACCGTGAACTCTTATCTGCAAAACTAGAGATTGAAAATGCAACTGTTTTATTGAAGTCTTCAGGACTTCATGCACCTGTTTACCGAGAAGTTTCCAAATTTTCAAGGTATTTTGACAGTTGTTCAATTTGTTAGATGTTAGATGTATAGGATTGCATTGTTAATTATTCTTTTTTCATTCTTATCCTCTCAGATCTGTGTTGCAAGTTGTTCTGTTTTTTTTGTTTTGTTAGTATGTTACTTCAATAGATTTGGCTCAATTTTGAATAGTTCTACAGTGAACTTCAAGTAGCCGTTTGTTCTTTAGGGTCTGTTTAAATTGAGTTATTTGAGCTTTTATACTCACATAAACACTAGTGAGACTGTTGGGCGAGCTTATAGAAACGGCTTATAGCATGGCATGTCCACAAGTTGTTTTTAGCTTATTTCAGTAGGCTCTCCATGATAGCTTATGAAAACAACTTATATGAAAATAGTAAATTTATCTTTTGTTAGATTTCATCTATGCTAGCAATGAATATGATACGGATATTATTCCATTTGTTGACTTGGAGACCCCAAATGTTCCTGTTAATCAGTTCATACATAGGTGTTTGTTCTTTCAATAGATAATTGAAGTGCATATGTACATTTTTTCTTCAGGAGTTATGAACTGATGGAGCGCAAGCTCAAAGTTTATATCTATAGAGAAGGAGAAAAACCAATATTTCATCAACCAAAGATGAGAGGAATTTATGCCTCAGAGGGATGGTTTATGAAATTGATGGAGGGGAATAAAAGATTCATTGTGAAGGATCCGAAAAAAGCTCATTTGTTTTACCTTCCGTTCAGTTCACAAATGCTAAGGGCCAACCTTTCTGACAATAAGAAGATGGAGCAGTACCTTGACCAATATGTGAATATAATTGCAGGAAAATATCGTTTCTGGAACAGAACTGGAGGAGCAGACCATTTTCTTGTTGCCTGTCATGATTGGGTGCGCTTCTGATACATCACTTTGATTACTATTTATAAAACATAAGGTTCTTATTTTATCCTTATCCAAAATGCTTTTAAGCTATGGACATTTATCAGTTAGGAAATCTGATCAAACTTAAAACAAGGTGGCTCAAACAACTAACATATAGTTGGAGGAAATGGATTCCCTGTTGGAACTGTGTCAAGTCGTCAGAGATCTCGCCTGTCTTATCGAAATCAACGTTGAGATCATTTAGAATTATTACTAATTGTGTAGTTTGAGCCATCTTATATACCGAGATTCATTACTGCGTGGAACTTTTAGTGTAGGGAATTCAAGCATGTCATGTTTCTAGAATGACTGCCAAAATTTACCACTAGTATAGTTGTGCAAATACATAATTTACTAAGTCAGGGGATTTCTATTCAGGCCAAAATTCCCATATCATCATAATGTAATAATGTGAAGTCCCTTTCATGACTGAGTGTGATGCAAATTA